>Ga0316204_10001355_pt1 | contig 68395 bp, 65 predicted proteins | sample 6monrhotite_MG_2_FD_205661 | JGI IMG/M metagenome (GOLD analysis project Ga0316204, IMG submission 205661) | Microbial mat bacterial communities from mineral coupon in-situ incubated in ocean water Damariscotta River, Maine, United States -... | ecosystem: Environmental > Aquatic > Marine >... | reverse complement strand
TGTTTTAAAAGGTCGGGCAGCTTACTCATTTGGCAAGATAGAGCAGATACAACAGCTTCAGTCGTTTTCCCGTCTACTTTCACAAGAATGGTAAAACGGGACTGGCGTTCTACGACTGTGGCAATATCCTGTTCTTGCGCAGGTTTTGACCAAGGCCCCCGCGGCACAAGCGCACGTCAGTTGGAAAGTGAACCGCCTTTTCCTGCACTATTGCATCCACCGTTACGCATGACGGTTCTGCTTGTTATTGAATATTCTTCTGCGCCGCGCTGACCTTCGTTTCCGGTGGGCCATACATCTTAACAGATTGTTCAAAAATCAGAGACCAGGGCAGATATAAAGCTGTTCAACAAAACGGTAACACCGCAGTCTCTATAAAGGGTTTTCTTGCTCTCAGGCTCCGCCATCATAGAGTGCCAGATCATAGGTCATATCAACCTTCGACAGGGGGTAATCGCTGCCGCCTTTGGCATTAAGGACTTGGCTCGCGGGAATACAGGCAATTTCTTGTTGGATTTTAATGGCGGTCCTCATATTAAGATCACAGCGCCAGGCCAAGGCCACGACACGCCGTGCTTTTTTACTGGTCAGGATTTTGCGTATTGAGGCTACGGGCATCTTGGCCATTTCACTCAAACAATGGAATAAAAGCTCTCGTTGGCGATTTTTGACGACATTTTCTATGAAGGCGTCATCCAACATTCCTTTATTGTGGAGACTACGCGCTTGTTCGGCGAGGGTATCGGCATTCTCCCCCCCATCTCCGCCATCGGCGTCCTTAATGCGCTCCCTTACGCGATCAAGAAGATCTTCGGCCACATCTTTGTCCAGGTTATGGCTCGTGATCATCTGATCGACGAGAGAAGAGGCAACGAATCCGGCTATTCGGCGGATTGCCCGAATAGATAAATTCGCATAATTAACCAAGGGATGATGCAATTCTTCCATCTCTTCCGCCTGGTTGATGATGGCGTCCAGGGTGGATTCTCTAATTTGGGCATTTTTGTTTGCCAGTAAAGAGGAAACAGCGGGAATATCCAAGGATGACGTTATGGCATCCGATATTTCTTCGTCCACGTAACATCTTCGTGAAATGGCTTTTAAGGCCCCTTGAACCGTTGTGACGGCAATGATTTCTTTTAAGTCTTCTGTATTGAGGAGGGGCGAATATTCGAGCACGGGCGCGCAGACATTCAAATGGTCATCTCCAGCGAGATGCATGATGATATGTTTGGGAACGCAATCGAAGCTTTTAAGTTCTTCTGATACAATTCGCCGGACTTGCGGCAATTGATCATTGGCGAGTTTTTCCAGAATTTTAATGGCTTGCTCGCGAATTTTGGCCACTTCGTCTTCTTTTAATTCGGGCAACATCCGGGCAATTTTACGGGCAAGCTCCTGACGCACTTCTGTATCTTCATCCGTCACCAAAAGTTCATCGGCTTGATGGGGGGTGCCTTTGTTGACAGCGACCTTTCGGCGGATGGTCGGGGATTGATCGGACGCCAGATAATAGAGGACTTCAGGCTTGGTATCTTCTTGTGACGCCAGCTTTATTTTATCTTGATTATTCTGTTCTTCCAGCGCGGCTCTTGCTTCTTCGTAAGAATATTTTTTATCTGAAACGCCCCAAAGACGTTGGATGATATTTTTAAGCATTTTTCTCCCCCTTTGCGTGTTCGAAGAGGCCTTCTTCGTTGTTTTTTATGGTGTTATGATTTGGGGCGCTATAGGTCGCGAAAGACGCCTTTCCTTGTTTTTTCGCTTGATATAAAGCGGCGTCGGCCTTTTCGATCAGATCATTAAAGCTATTTTCATCCTGTGGATTGCTCATGGCCACGCCAATCGAGAGCGCAGGTTGCGGGCCGACTACATCGGCGATCTGTGCTAAGCGCTTGCCCGCAGCGACAAAATTTTGCGCTTTGGCGATGGCTTCTTTTGTCGATATTTCATCCAGCCAAATCGCAAATTCATCCCCGCCAAATCTAGCGGCATAATCTCCGACGCGAATATTGTCCTTTATAATTTTTGTGACTTCTTTCAGGATCATATCGCCATGGGCGTGGCCTTTGCTATCATTGATATTTTTAAAATTGTCGAGATCCATGAAAAGCATCGCCCCGTCTTTGTGGCTTCTTTGTTGGTTTTTAAGGCGTTTTTCCACATCCAATTTAAAGGCGCGGCGATTTAAAAGGTTGGTCAGCTCATCCGTGAAGGCACGTTTTTCAAGTTCTTTATGGGTTATCACCTGTTCAATGGCGATGCCAAGGTGGGATGTGATGCCGTTAAATAAATGTATGTCTTCCTCTTGCCATTCCCCGTGATTATCCCTTATCAGGGCGATGGCACCGTTCCCCACACCATGATGGTTGGTGATCCCCATCAGGATATGATAGCGCCCAATCTGAAGAATCTGCGCGGTATCTATGTTGCTGTTCGGTTGTTGCCAAAAGGCGATGGCTTTTTGGCATAAACGGTCAATAAGGTCTGTATCGGCACCGTTCCCCTGCTGTTGTTTCACTTCTGCTTGAAATCTTCCCTCTGAATGGGTTGTTTTTTGAATGATGTAACAATGATCTGCGCCGATACCTTCCAGGGTGGCGTCAATGGCATTCTCCAACATACCGGATGGGCTGTCCATGTCGCGAATGGTAGAAATTATTCTGTTCAGAATATGCTCTCTTTTATGGGTGCGCCGTAAAATGGACTCGCGTTCACGCCTGTTGGTAATATCGCGGCATACACCACGGGCGCCTTGCCATTTTGTGTGATTGTCCATGATGGGAACCGCAGAGACAAGGAGGCAGGCCAGGGAGCCATTGGATTTTTTAAGCCAAAGCTCCCTGTCAGTGACTTTATTTTTTGTACTAAAGGGATTATCTTCTTCCCCACCGATGATCATGTCATGGGCATTTTTTCCGTTGAGCTCAAAAGAAGTATAGCCGAGAATTCCTCGAGGTGAGGCATAGATGAAATTTCCCTTCTCGTCCGTTTCCCAAGCAAAGTCTGTTGAACAGCTGACCAAATCCTTGAACATCTGTCTGGAGTCAACCAAGGCGTCGGTCAAATTATGCTCGATGGTCGTTTCTTTGCCGAACAGAAATACCAAGGGGTCTGCCTGAGTTTTATTTTGGGCTTTGTTCTGGGGATTGTTCCGATTTATGGGCAGGGCATAGAGATCGTAATGCCGGAGGTTGCCGCCCTCTTCTAACGTGGCTTTTTGTGTGTCGGGGCAGGCATTGGCAAGGCATCGCGTAATCATATTCTTCAAGGATGTTTCTTTTTCGAGAATATGATTTAACAGGCCCTGAGCAAAAACATTATGATGCTGAATAACCATATCGCCATCAACAACAAGGGCAGGCCCTGGGAACGTATTTACCATAACGGCAGGATCAAAATACGTACGAGAGGGCGTTATATAATCTTGGTCAGCATTCTCACCTTTGGTCTTTAACAGAATACGTGCAATATTAAGGTCCATATTGAGGATGCTCAGGTTAAAATTTTTCTACATTATAAGATGATCTTACGTGGAAGATATTAACTGAATAGCCTTAACAAGAGGTTTATTAATTGATAAAAATTATTGAAAATTATAAAAGGGAGTGGTGACGTGAAAAAGCCGGATATGACCCAAATCAACAGTTGGATTTTTGATTTAGACAACACACTTTATTCGGCTGAAAATAAGTTATTTTCACAAGTGGATCAGCGTATGGGGGATTTTATTTCGCAAAAACTAGGCGTGCCTCTCGCTGAGGCCAAGGCTCTTCAGAAAAAATATTTTCACACATATGGCACGACACTGCGGGGTCTCATGACGGTACATGATATTTTACCCGATGCGTTTTTATCCTACGTCCATGACGTTGACTTTACTGTTTTGAGCAGAAATGATGATTTGGTTCAAGCCATAAAAGGGCTGGATGGTGTCAAAATTATCTATACCAATGCGACGCGCGACTATGCCCTGAAAGTGCTCGATAAAATCGGTCTAGGCGATTTATTTCGCGATATATATGACATTGAATCTGCAAATTACAGACCAAAACCTCATGCTGATAGTTATCATAAGATGGTGCGGGATATGGGCGTCGATCCCCAGAGATCTGCTATGGTCGAAGATATCGCCCTCAATCTTGTCCCGGCACGTGACATGGGCATGAAAACGATATGGGTTCCCATAGGCCCTGACGGGTCTCTGGGGGCTGTGGATCCTGCATATATCGACTTTACGGTCACAAATCTAGCTCAATGGTTGAAAACTCTGGTAAAAGATTGACAGTTTACGGCTAATCACTATTGTCGGAAAAACTTTGCAGCAATATAGTTCAGGAAAAATTTTATGGTCGATCACTCATTGGAAAATACGGTTAATCAAGCTTGGGAAGGCCGCGCCGAAATCAGCACATCTACAAGGGGTGAAGTAAGAGACGCCGTTGAGCATGCGCTTGATCTTCTGGATAGCGGGAAAGCCCGCGTCGCCGCCAAAGAAAAGGGCACATGGCAGGTGCATCAATGGCTGAAAAAGGCGGTATTATTGTCTTTCCGTCTCAATGCCATGAAAATCATTAAAGGCGCCCCGGGGGATAAGGCCAATTGGTATGACAAGGTTCCGTCAAAATTTGAAGGCTGGGATCAGGAAAGATTCGATCAGGCCGGCTTTCGCGCCGTGCCGAGCGCGGTTGTCCGCCGTTCCGCCTATATTGCGCCGGGGGCTGTTTTAATGCCGTCTTTCGTTAATCTGGGGGCATATGTGGATGAAGGAACCATGGTGGATACCTGGAGCACAGTTGGCTCTTGCGCGCAGATTGGTAAAAATGTTCATCTGTCCGGTGGTGTGGGCATTGGCGGCGTATTGGAGCCCTTACAGGCAGGCCCTGTTATTATTGAGGATAATTGCTTTATCGGGGCCCGCTCGGAAGTTGCCGAAGGCGTCATCGTCGAAGAGGGGGCCGTCTTAAGTATGGGCGTTTATATCGGGGCCTCTACCAAAATTATCGACCGGGAGACAGGCGAAATTTTCAGGGGCCGCGTGCCGAGCTATGCCGTTGTTGTCCCCGGGGCTTTGCCAGGCAAAGACTTGCCAGATGGCACGCCAGGCCCAAGCCTTTATGCGGCGGTTATTGTCAAGCGCGTTGATGCGCGAACCCGGTCAAAAACATCTATTAATGAGCTATTACGGGATTAGGATCTGATGGCTGTTGACGCGGTAAAGCTGACCCAGGATTTAATCCGTTGCCCCAGTGTGACACCGGCGGATGCGGGCGCACTTGACGTTTTGCAGGCTAGGCTGGAAACTTTAGGCTTTATGTGCACGCGCTTGCCTTTTACTGAAGGTGGACTAAAAAATTCCGAGACAATAGATAATCTTTATGCCCGCCTTGGCACATCGGCACCAAATTTTTGTTTTGCCGGTCATACGGATGTGGTGCCCGTGGGCAACGCGGCACAATGGCAAAATGACCCCTTTTCCGGTGTGGTGAAGGACGGCGTTTTATATGGACGCGGGGCTTCGGATATGAAGGGAGCCATCGCGGCCTTTGTTTCTGCCGCCTCTGATTTTATTGAGCAGAATAAGGATTTTGATGGTTCCCTCAGCTTTCTGATTACCGGAGACGAAGAAGGCCCCGCAGTTAACGGCACCCTTAAAATGCTGGACTGGCTCGAAAAAAAGGGTGAAAAGCTGGATTATTGTTTGGTGGGGGAGCCGACAAATCCTGAAAATATTGGTGATATGGCCAAGATTGGACGGCGCGGCAGCCTCAATACAACCTTGACTGTTACCGGCACCCAAGGTCATGTGGCTTACCCTCATTTGGCGGATAATCCGATCCCGCGCCTGGTGAAAATTCTGGCGGGCTTGCTGGCCCATAAACTGGATGAGGGCAATGGGCATTTTCAGCCGTCTAATTTGGAAATTGTCTCGATCGATGTGGGCAATAGTGCCAGCAATGTGACGCCCGCAGCGGCCGTGGCCCGCTTTAACATCCGCTTTAACAATGAACAGACCGATGAGGGACTGCAAAGCTGGATCAGATCCGTTTGCGAATCTGTTGGGGGCGGGTATATTCTCGACATGAAAGCCTCTGGCGATGCGTTTTTAACGCCGCCGGGCAGGCTCAGTCGCGTGATTTCCGATGCGGTGAAAAAGGTAACGGGCAGGGCGGTGGAGCTGAGCACATCTGGCGGGACGTCCGATGCCCGCTTTATCAAAAATCACTGCCCTGTGTCCGAATTTGGACTGGTCAATAAAACCATGCATAAGGTGGATGAGTGCGTCATTCTGGATGACCTTGCCCAATTAACCAAAATCTATCGTGAAATTCTCAACATTTTTTTTAAAAGTTAACGTCATGGAACAGAAAAATTCGCCCCTAAATTATGTTATCCGGTCCCTGACGGGCGCGTGGGAATTGATTAAGCTGAACCCGAGGGCCATGGATTATTTTGACAAAACGGCCGATGGCTATTGGAAGTCTTTTTGGGCTATTGCGCTGGTGGCACCGCTGTTTTTTCTGGGCTTGCATGTCAGTTATGATCAGGCGGTGGCACAGGGCCATCAGATCTCCTACGCGGCTCATGTCATTGAATTTTTCTTGCGCTTGCCGCTTATTGCTCTCGTGATGATATTCTTCACTAAATTCTTAAAGATCGACAGGCATTATTCCGATATGATCATTGCCTTCAATTGGTTATGGGTTGTCGCCAATTATATTATTCTGTCGTTTTCGATGTTGATGAGCCTGAATATAATCCCCCTTGAAATTGGGACATTATTTGTGATGGCGGTGGCCACATATCTGGAACTTTACGTGACGTGGGTTCTCTTTAAAATGTCCTTAAAGATTAGCGGCTGGCTTGCCTTTGGCGTGATGGTATTTAAGGCGCTTTTCTCCCTATCCGTGATGCAGGTCATCATCAGAATTTTCTAAGAAATCTTAATCTGGATAATCCACATGGATGAAATAGAGACCTTCAGGCGGGGCGTTATGGGCGAGTTTTGTCCGGTCGCACGCGTCTAGGGAGGCTTTCAGGTCTTCCTTTGTCCATTTTCCGCGCCCGACGTAAGACAGCGACCCGACCATTGATCGCACTTGATGATGCAAAAAAGACCTTGCGGAGGTATCAATATAGATATTATCGCCATCACGGCGTACGTCTAATTTCTCAAGGGTCTTGAGGGGGGATTTAGACTGGCATTGAACACTGCGGAAGGTGGTGAAATCATGATGGCCCACCAAGATTTGCGCGGCCTCATGCATCGCACCCGAATCGAGGGGAAATTTAACATGCCAGGCGCGGTTCTTTTGAAAGGTCAGCGGCGCGCGGCGGTTGATAATATGATAACGGTAATAGCGTTTGGTGGCGGAAAAGCGGGCTTGAAATTCTTCTGTGACCCGCTCGGACTTTAACACGGAGACGGGTTGTTCTGTTAGAAAGAAATTGAGGGCATCCATGACCTTATGGGCGGGAAATTCTTGGGCGAAATCCACTTGGCATACCATGGCGCAGGCATGTACGCCGGCATCAGTCCGGCCTGCCGCATAAAAAGTGACGTCTTCGCGGCAGAATTTTTTTGCCGCGTCCGATAAAATGCTCTGTACCGACTGCCCTTCGTCTTGTTTTTGCCAGCCGACAAGCCCTGTACCAAAGAATTCCAAGGTCAGTTTGTAACGATAGCTTTGCTTCTCTTCTGTCATGTCTTCTGTCATGAAAATACAGTTCCGAGGGGCAGTTGCAAGCCGCGTTGAAGCTCCTCCGCCGCCATTGGCCCTTTTCCGGCCCGCTGTGCTGTGAGGATGCGTAGCGCCCGCCCATCGCCGCAGGCAATGATCATGGGATGGCCAATTAAATGTCCCGCGTCGCCGCTTCTCTCCATAACCTCAACATTCAAAATTTTAAGGCGGATATCGCCGGTCATGGTGAAGGCCCCGGGGAAAGGGCTAAGGCCGTGGATATGGTTGCGTAATATTTCGGCGGGCTTCTGCCAGTCTATCTTGGCTTCTTCCTTGTCAATTTTCTGGGCATAGGTGACGCCCTCAGGAGATTGGGGGCGAGGGGTAAGGGCACCAGACACAAAAGCCTCTAGTGCGAGGTTAATCGTCTTGGCCCCAAGGGTCTTGAGCTTATCATGGAGGCTGCCGGTGGTGTCGGTGGGTAAGATTTCCAGGCGGTCCTCATGAATGATGGGACCGGTGTCCAGGCCAGCCTCCATGACCATAATATCAAGGCCTGTGACCCTGTCGCCGGCCATGATGGCGCGGTGAATAGGGGCCGCGCCGCGCCAACGAGGCAAGAGGGAGGCGTGAATATTCAGGCAGCCATATTTGGGCGCTGCGAGAATAGCGGGCGGCAGGATAAGCCCGTAAGCCACCACAACGGCGACATCCAGATTAAGATCGGCAAAATTCTGCTGTTCTTCGGCGGATTTCAGGCTTTTGGGCGTCTGAACCGGAATGCCCAAGGAACCCGCAAGGCAGTGCACCGGCGAGGGGCGTTCTTTCTTGCCGCGCCCGCTGCGGCTCGGCGGCTGGCTGTAGGCGGCGACAATATTATGGCCGCTCTCCACCAAGGCCTGCAATATATCAACGGAGAAATCAGGCGTTCCCATGAAGGCTATTCTCACGTTCTAGTCCTCTTTAACAAGTTTTTTGACTTTTCGGATCACCATATTTTTTTTTAAGTTGGACAGATAATCAATGAATATTACGCCGTTCAGATGATCTATTTCGTGCTGAATACAGGTGGAGAATAAACCCGTGGCATGTATGTCTTGTTGTTCACCGTTATAATCAAGATAGGATATTTTACATTCTGCGGGACGGTCAATATCGGCATATTGCTCCGGGACGCTGAGGCAGCCTTCGTTATAGGTGGCTAATTCTTCGGAGGCCCATGTGATTTGCGGATTTACAAAATATTGCGGCCGAGGGTTTTCGGTGTCATCGGCCAGATCCATGACAAGCACGCGAAGGGGCCGGCCCACCTGAATGGCGGCAAGGCCAATCCCTGGCGCGGCATACATGGTGTGCAGCATATCATCCATAAGGGCGCGTAAGGCGTCATCCACAACGTCCACTGGGCTGGAAATGGTCTTTAAAATGGGGTCTGGCACAGTTACGATTGGTAATATGGTCATATTTTCCTGATCTATCTTGTATCGTTTCAACTTGTAGGTAATATGATACGCATCAATCGTCAAGTATATGACGGTAATTAATGACACGTGATAGAGATATGAGGCTTTAGGGCAGGACGGGGAATATGATGGATCAGACCATGTTTTTTATGACATTAGGGGCCGCTGGGGCCTTGGGGTTAGGGGTGGTCATCCTTATTCTGCTGGTTAAGTCTATGGGCCGTTCCAGTCAGGACATGGCGCGGCGTCTTGACGAAAATCGCAGCGATGCGAATAATCAGATGCAGCATATGATGCAGATCACGGCGGCTCTTGAGGGCCGCCTCAGCCAAATGTCAAGCCAATCCACCAAGGATGCATCAGAAATGAACCGCACGCTGGCCGAACGGCTTGATAACGTCAGTCAGCGCATGGGCGAGAGTCTGGAAAAAAATAATAAAAGCACGGCGGAGTCTCTTGGTGACCTTAAAACGCGCCTTGCCGTTATCGATCAGGCCCAAAAAAATATTACGGAACTTAGCGGGCAGGTGGTGGGCCTGCAAGATATTCTCTCCAACAAACAGGCGCGGGGCGCGTTCGGGGAAACGCAATTAAAAGATTTAGTGAGCCAGATTCTGCCGCCTAGTGCTTATGAATTTCAGGCGCAAATGAGCAATGGCAAGCGGGCCGATTGCCTCATTAAGCTGCCCAATCCGCCGGGCTCTATCGTGGTGGATGCTAAATTCCCCCTCGAAAGCTATCATAGATTACGTCAGGCGGAAAATAAGGCTGAGACAAAAATCGCGAGCAGCGGATTTAAGGCTGACATCTTGAAACATGTGAAAGATATATCAGAAAAATATATCATCAATGGTGAGACAGCAGAATCCGCTTTGATGTTCCTGCCCAGTGAAGCGGTTTATGCGGAATTGCACGCGAATTTCACCGATGTGGTGGAAAAATCTTACCGCGCGAAAGTTTGGATTGTCAGTCCGACAACCCTGATGGCCACCTTGAATACGGTGCGGGCGGTGCTTAAAGATGCCCGTATGCGAGAACAGACAGGGGTGATCCAAAAGGAGATCGTCACATTATTGCAGGATGTGGAGCGGCTCGATGATCGGGTTGAGAAATTACGGGCCCATTTTCACTTGGCAGAAAAAGATATCGGGATGATCGAGACATCAACCCGCAAAATCACCAGTCGGGGCGAGAAGATCGAAAGCCTGCAAATAGAAGACGGCGAAAGCCCCGAAGTGGCCCTCGAACCTGCACTTAAATCTGGACTAGACCCTAAAAAGGTAACGTAACTGTTGATTAGAAGTGATATAAAAATTAGGTAATCAGACTGATATTATCTTCCCAATTTTGGCCATCAAAATCCTGGATAGTGATATTTTCTATGGTGCTATGGTCAAGGCAATTAAGGTTGACGCTATAACCGTCTGGATGGGAACGGGGAATATAGAATGATTTCACGCCACAAGTTTTGCAGAAATAATTTTGCGCCACATGGGTGTTGAACGTGTAAAGGGACAGATGATCCTGTCCTTCTAACAGGGTAAAAGCCTCCTTCTTCACAATAAGATGGATAAAGCCAACCATATGGCAGAGGGAGCAATTACAGCGTGTGACTTTTATATCAGCGGGGGCCGCAACGGTAAATTTTACGGCGCCGCAATGGCAGGCCCCTTTATGTATGACAGAATTTTTCATGGTCTTCCTTAATTTAAAAAGGCCGCCGCAATGGCAGGCCCCTTTATGTATGACAGAATTTTTCATGGTCTTCCTTAATTTAAAAAGGCCGCCGGGAGGTCATGGCGGCGGTCAGTGTGCCATCGTCAAGATAGTCCAGCTCTCCGCCCACAGGGACGCCGTGGGCCAGGCGCGTTACGGTCACGTGACATTGTTTCAGTCGGTCTGTGATGTAATGGGCAGTGGTTTGGCCATCAACAGTGGCGTTGGTGGCAATGATAACTTCGGTAATGTTGCTGTCCAAGGCCCTTTCAATAAGGGACGTGATGTTTAAATCATCCGGGCCAACACCGTCCAGAGCAGACAAAGTACCGCCAATCACATGATATTTGCCGCGATAGGAACCTGATCTCTCTAAAGCCCATAAGTCGGACACATCCTCAATTACGCAAATGGCTGAATTATCGCGCCGATCGCTATCACAGATATGGCAAGGATCGACGGTATCCAAATTCCCGCAAGTCGAGCAAGGATTCACATGTTCCGCCACCTCTGCAAGGGCATTTGATAAGGGCCGCATGACGGAGTCTTTCCGTTTTATCAATTGCAAGGCTGCCCTGCGCGCAGATCTCGGCCCAAGCCCCGGCAACTTTGAAAGCAGCTGGATTAAGGTGTCAAGTTCAGAACCGTAGGAAGCTTTGCGATACAAGTTGGCGCGCCTTTATCTCTGGGGAAATTGTTAAAAAGGCAGATTAAAGCCTTCAGGGAGTTGCAGGCCACCTGTAACCTTTGCCATTTCAGACTGAGAATGCGCTTCGACTTTATGCTTGGCATCGTTAAAGGCCGCTTTGATCAGATCTTCAACAATTTCCGCATCATTCCCATTAAACAGCGAGGGATCAATGTTTAGCCCCATCATATTGCCTTTCCCATTCAAGGTGACAGAGACCAAGCCGCCGCCCGATTGGCCCATGCATTGGGTTTTTTCCAGCGCAGCCTGCATATCAGCCATTTTGCTCTGCATTTCTTGGGCTTGCTTCATCATTTTACCAATATTTTTCATATTTGCTTCCACTTGAGGGCGTCTTTGTTCATAATATGGTCATTATATATACGGGTACATATGGTTAATTATAGCATTAATCAAGACCAAATTCATCTTCCCCGATAAGAAAATGCTCATTGATAAAGTCAGCGGAACCATCATCAAGCCCGGTGAATTCGTCGATTTTTTTGCTGATGTCTGAAATTTTTGCATGGGGAAACTGCGTGAAGACGGCCTTGATCATAGAATTTTCCCTCAGACGGGCATGTAATTTTCGTCTGGTCTCTTTTTCCTGTTCGTAAAGCGTCTCATCGCCCTGTTGGTTTGTCAGGGAAATAACCCAGTTTTCGCCCGTCCATTCTTTAAGCAGGGCAATGATTTGCCCGGTCAAATTCTTTGGAACCTGATCTTTGGGCCGAATATCAAGCCGTCCGGGGGCAAAACTTTCCAAATGGACATTATCGTTTAATTGGAAAGTGATGGCGGCTTCATTATGGCGGGCAAACAGGGCGACAAACGCTTCAAAGCTCTGGGGCGCAGGCTCATATATATGAACTTCTCTCTGATCTGGGGAGGAAGGAAGAGGGTCTTGGGCAAGTATTCGGGCTTGCCCGTGGCTGCGGATGACCTGAAAGGCCCGTGGCGCGTTTGAACCACTAGCTTGCGGCGATCCGTTTTGGGGGGCGCTTGATGTTGTCGAGGGGCGGCTTGTTCCGCCCGCCGCACCGCCCTGAGGCGCAGAAGGGCCCGCCGATGAATTTTTCAATTGTTTGATCATGTCACCTGGGGTTGGCAATTTGGCCGCATAGGTCATCCGTACCAGAACCATCTCTGCGGCGGATAGGGGCGAGGGGGCAAGCCGTACCTCATCCAGTCCTTTTAACAGCATTTGCCATGTTCGGGTCAAAATTGGCATAGAAAGAGCGGTGGCCATGTCCAAACCTTGTTGGCGTTCTGCCTCTGATGTGACGACATCTTCGCCTGCATCGGGGACGACTTTTAGGCGGGTCAGCCAATGGGTCAATTCCAGCATATCACTTAAGATAACAGCCGGGTCAGCCCCATGGTCATATTGGTGCCGTAATAATGTTAGGGCCTCCGCCGTTTCGCCCTTCATCACCACCCTGTAAAGGTCGAGGACTTGGGTGCGATCGGCAAGGCCCAGCATATCACGCACCTGTTGTTCTGTGACTTCTCCGCCGCCATGGGCGAAGGCCTGATCCAAAAGGCTTAAACCATCCCGAACGGAGCCTTCTGCGGCCCGTGAAATCATGGCGAGGGCCTTGTCCTCAATGGCACATTTTTCCAGACCGGCAATCTTGTGGAAATGGGCGTTGAGCTGTTCAATGGAAATACGGCGCAGGTCAAAACGCTGGCATCGGCTGAGCACGGTGACAGGAACTTTGCGAATTTCAGTGGTGGCAAAGATGAATTTGACATGTTCTGGCGGCTCTTCCAGCGTTTTTAGAAGCGCATTAAAGGCATTGCGGGACAGCATATGGACTTCATCAATGATATAAATTTTGAAACGTGCCGAAACGGACGCATAGCGCACGCCTTCGATAATCTCCCGTATGTCGTCAACGCTCGTTCGGCTGGCCGCATCCATTTCCATCACATCCACATGGCGAGATTCGGCAATGGCCTTGCAGTTTTCACAGATCCCGCAGGGGGATATGGTCGGCCCGCCGGCCCCATCTGATCCTGTACAATTTAAGGCCTTGGCAATGATGCGGGCTGTCGTGGTTTTCCCCACGCCCCGAACGCCCGTTAGAATGAAGGCATGGGCCAGACGTCCTGTTTCAATGGCGTTGGACAGGGTGCGAACCATAGCCCCTTGCCCGATAAGCTCATCAAAGTCATCGGGCCGATATTTTCGCGCTAAAACACGGTAGTTTTCATCATTTTTGTTCGTTGGAGTCTCTGACATGCGGGCCTTAATCCATGGATAAAATAGAGTTTATTCTACTATAGAACCGCTGCAAAAATATTGCCAGTAGCGAGTGGAATTTTTTACATTATGGGGAAAAATATAATGGTGAGAGATTGAACGACCCAAAATATCCCGTTACGGCTGCTCCCTTCCAGGCCTGACCGAATTGGCGGGTCAATCGTCCGCCAACCTCTCGGGCGCATATATGGTCTTTTTTGATGGGAAGATCAAGTCTGTTTTTCATTCTGTTTAAAAATACTTAAGGGGGCTATTTAAAAATACTTTAGGTGGAAAAAGAAGAACAGCTGTGGCAGTCTTTAATTTTTATATGACATATTGATGAGAGAAATTATAATGATTGACCCCTGTATTTTTACGGCATTTCCGCTTAATCCTGCAGATCATCACAGGGGCGATGACCTATGGTTGTCGGAAAGGCTTGAAGACAAATCCAGCCGGTTTATCCTGTATGCCAAGGGCCGGCCTTTGATGGATATATCAGACGGCCTCAAGCCCGCCTATAAAACCACAGACGATATTCATGATATGACAGCGGGGGACGTGACAAAGGCTGATTGGATTTTCATTGGCCTTGCGGACGAAATCGCCTATTTTGCGGTATCATTGCCGTCAAAATTAATTTTGAAATCCAGCGAAAAATTTATTGATTTACGGTCTCTTGCGTTACAGCTTAGCGTGGAAGGCTTTAGTGATATCCCCGCCTTGCTGGCGCGGGGAAAGATGTTGCTTGACTGGAATGGACGGCGACATTTTTGTTCTTGCTGCGGCCATAAAACAACGTCAGAACAGGGCGGCTATATTCGAAAATGCAGTGATGAGGCCTGTCAGGCAGAGCATTTCCCGCGTACGGATCCTGTTGTCATTATGATGGTGACGTCAGGGGATAAATGTCTCTTGGGCCGAGGAAAAGGCTGGCCAGCGGGGCAATATTCGGCGCTTGCAGGTTTTATGGAGCCGGGAGAAACCATCGAGGAAGCCACACGCCGCGAAGTATTTGAAGAATCAGGAATTAGAATTGGTGACGTGACATATGTCAAAAGCCAACCTTGGCCCTTCCCCTCATCACTGATGATCGGGGTGCGGGCCGAGGCCGTTACCACCCGGATCACCCTTGATCCCCATGAATTGGAGGCGGCGGATTGGTTTGATAAATCATATTTACAGGAAATGTTTGAGACAGGCGGGGATAATTCCTTTAGGATTCCCCCAAAGATCGCTATCGCACGACATTTATTAGAAGATTGGTTGCAACAGAATTAAAGGTCTTATATTAAAATGCATAGGGAAGCTTATGGAGAAAGAGAAAACAACTGATGGAAAAGCCATTATTAACCTATCAAGGGGCCATCTATCCTTGGCATTGCGATCATATGGGCCATATGAATGTTATGTATTATGTCGGTAAGTTTGACGAAGCCACATGGGGCTTTTTTTCCGCCATCGGGCTTCAGGGCAGGAAGATGCGCGACGATAAAAAAGGCATGGTCGCCGTAGAACAGAATATTCAATATAAGGCAGAATTAATGGCAGGCGATGTCATCACAATTCACAGCGAAATCATCACTTGTGGTGATAAATCCATAAAATTCAAACATGAAATGCGTAATGTGGAAACAGGGGCTGTTGCCGCGATTACCACATTGACAGGATTGTATTTTGACAAGTCTGCCCGTAAAACCATAAGCCTTCCTGATAATATTAAGGCTAAATTACAAAGCCGTCTTGCTTAAATGTTCTGTGAGTATTTTGATGAGTTTTTTCACACTATATTTAAGACTTTCCGGGGTGAGATGTCCGTATCCAAGGGCAAAGCCATACCAAGGTGACGGGGCATAGTAACAACGCCTGATGTCGTCTATTCTTATGCCTTGTATTTGCAAGCTGTTTTGCAATTTTTGTAAATCCATCCTGGGCGGTATTTCAAGAAAACAATGCAGGCCAGCTTCTAGTCCATGAACTTTTATTTCTGACGGGAGGTGGCTTAGGCCTTCCCGCATTTCCTTATTAAGAATGGTATAATGGCGCCGCATACGGCGGATGTGTTTGTCCAGCTCCCCCGCTTGAATAAAATGTGACATCGCCTGCTGTAATAGCCATGGCGGTTGCATATGGTTCTTTTCAATTTCACGACAGACGGCAGCGCGTATTGTCTCAGGCGCAATCATATATCCCAGCCGAATTGCGGGAGATAGGCTTTTTGACAAGCTGGAAAAATAAATCACATGGCCAGTTTCGTCTTGGGCCTTAAGTGATGGCAAAGGGGCGACGTCATATCGGAATTCACTGTCATAATCATCTTCTAAAATGATAGCGTCATGACGCCTTGCCCAATCCATTAAGGCTATTCGTCGCGGCAGGGACAGACGAGTCCCCAAAGGAAATTGATGGGATGGTGTGCAGAAGAGCAATTTGGCGCGATTTTCTGTGGTCGGCAAATCTGTTACGCGAAGCCCCTCCTGATCGATATTGAGTGGCCTGACATCATGGTTGTAACGCTGGAATATTTCCCATGCGGCCTGAAACCCCGGATTCTCTAGGTAACTTACCGGCTTGAAAGGCGCGGTGATGCGGGCGATCAGCGTAATGATATCTACGGCGCCTGTCGTAATAATAATATCTTCAGGCGAGCATCTGATCCCCCTGTTGCGGGCTAGCATGCCTGCGATGGAGTCCCGCAGGGACGCGATGCCTTCCGGTATTGTTGATCTGTTATGAAAGGGTAAAGACAAGGCCCGCCGCCAAGCGCGTTTCCAGGCGGCCTCATCAAATTTGTCGGCACTGGGGCGACCAAGGGAGAATTCAACATCATATTTTTCTTCTCGTCTTTCTTCTGGTCTTTCTTCTGGTCTTTCTTCGTTTTTATCTTCTTTGGCAGGTCTCGGCTCAACCGGCAACCAATTTGGCCCGCGATAGGTTTGTGCGGCGGGGCGCGCTTTTCGGGTGGTGGGGAGGATTTCCTTGTTGATATATGTGCCTGACCCCGCGCGGCTTACTAGATATCCTTCGGCGATGAGTTGCTCATAGGCTCCCAAAATTACAATGCGCGAAACCCCAAGATCACGGGCGAATGCGCGGCTCGACGGCAGGCGCAGATCATTCGCCAGCAAATCTTTGACCAGTATATTATTTGCCAGTAGATCATTTGAAATATATTTCTTGAGAGCCTTTACCAGTTGCGACTGTAGGGATTCTTTAGCGCCTCTATCCCATATTATGGTCAAATTGGTCATATGAAATTATCTCTTTATTGGTTATTTTATATGACCAAATTATAGGCTACATCTAACCCATACTTCAAGAGGAAAAGGACTATAGACATGGCCCGAGGATATGATTTAAAAACCCGGCCCGCGCATCAACAACGCCGGGGGCATTTAAAACAGAGCGATGACTGGATCAGGGATCTTATTAAACGGCTGCCGCTTGGCCATTTTGCGACGCGATGGGATGATCAACCCTTTGTGCATCCGATGACGTTTGTCTATGCGGAGGATCAGCATTGCCTTTATATGCATGGCTCAACGGTGGGCCGGCGCAGTGCGAACACGGATCGTCATGAGAAGATGTGTTTCTGCGCCACGGAAATGGGACAGCTTTTGCCGTCTAATCAGGCTTTGCATTTTTCCACCCAGTTCCGCAGTGTTATGGCATTTGGTACCGTGAGGACTGTGGAGACGCCGCAAGAGCAAAAGGCCGCACTTTATGCCCTGATTGATAAATATTTCACCCCCATGAAAGTGAATGAAGACTATAGCCCTATCCGCCCGGAAGATCTTAAAATGACGCGGGTTTATGCCCTTGATATTGCCGATTGGAGCGGGAAGGAAAATTGGAAAGAACGCACAGGCATGGATGATCGGGGCTGGCCAGAGCTGCCTGAAAAATGGTTTAAGGCGGATGCCTTTCTCTTATCCGGTGGGCGGGGAAAGGGCCAATGAAATATTACGTGATTTATTTTCTATCTAAACGATATTGCGCCGCAGGGTAGCTGCCCAAAATACGAAAATCATGGGTAAAGAAAGCCATTTCTTCAAAGGCATGTTTGACCCCAATATCGTCAGGATGCCCTTCAATATCGGCATAGAATTGTGTCGCCACGAAAGCCCCGTCCAATTGGTAGCTTTCCAATTTTGTCATATTAACGCCGTTTGTAGCAAAGCCGCCCATGACTTTATATAAGGCGGCAGGGACATTTCTGACCTGAAAAACAAAGCTGGTGACGGTTTTTCCGTCGCTCTGCGGGTCGTTAGGGGGATTTTCTCCGGGCTCACGGGAAAAAATGACGAATCTCGTCGTGTTGTGATCAGCATCTTCAACATTTTCTTTGAGGCTCTTGAGACCGTATATTTCCCCCGCCAGGGCGGAGGCAATGGCGCCGATCGTCGGATCTTGCAGCTCAGAAATAAGCTTTGCCGCCCCTGCCGTATCGGAATAGACATCTGGTTCGAGCCCCCAGCGTAACAGATTTTTTCGGCATTGCCCAAGGGCTTGCTCATGACTTCTTACGGTCACGAGGCTCTCCATAGTCGCCCCTTCAATGGCCAGAAGATGATGATTAATCCGTTGAAAATGCTCGCCAATAATATGCAGGGAAGAATGGGGAATCAGGTGATGGATCGCCGCCACGCGCCCGGCCACGGAATTTTCAATGGGAATCATGGCGTATTTGGCTCTATTATCCTCCACCGCCGCAAAAACATCTTCGAAAGTATGACAGGGCAAGGCCGCCATATTCGGAAAAACCGTGCGGCAGGCCAAATTTGAATAGGCCCCTGGCTCTCCTTGGAAAGCAATAATATTCTCGGCGTTTGATGTTTTTTGCATTTTTCTACCCAGTTAAATTTTTAGGCAGTATTATTAGTCGGACAGGGACTGTCAAATATATTTAGGAATAAGATGTATTTTTTACAGCTTAATTGATTAAGAAGTCTTGTATCCTCTGGCAAACAACTGTAAACAAGTGAGTATAAATGGGTGGATGCAATCATATTGTGTCTGGGTAAATTTGAACAAGTAACGGGTGAGGAAGTACATTGAATTCCTTTGAATTTAATAAAATTATGATGGCACTGTTATTGACGGTGTTGGTTGTATTTGGAATTAGCGGCCTGACGGAAGTCATTTACGCGGACAAAGAGCTTGAGTCTAATGCTTTTCCCATCAAAATAGCTGTCGCTACAGTGGCAGCTCAGGCCGATGACGTTGTAGAAGAAGGCCCCACATTAGCGGAACTCCTGGCAACGGCCTCTATCGACAAAGGTCAGGCTATCTTTAAGAAATGCAAGGCCTGTCATTCCTCTGATAATGGCGGAAAAAATTTGGTTGGCCCGAATCTCTGGAATATCGTTGGTCGCGCCAAAGGGACACATGAAGGTTATGCCTATTCCGATGGGATGAAAAATGCGGGCGGGAATTGGACTTTTGAAGATATCAATACTTTCTTGACGAAACCGGGTAAATTTGTTCCCAAAACAAAAATGAGCTTCGCAGGGCTGAAAAAACCGACAGACCGGGCGGCGGTTATTTTATATCTCCACACATTTAGCGACTCACCGATTGCTTTGCCGGCGGTGGTTGCCCCCGCTGTGGATGCGCCTGGCGCACCAGCACCGGTAAGCGATACGCCTGCAGAAAGCCCCGCCGAATAAACGGACTGTATTTTATATAACAAACTGTATCTTAGATAAAAGGCGGCCTCTGATGACGAGGCGGCCTTTTTTTATGTTTTAAGTCGTTTGATACAGCTCAGAGGGGGGGCGTCTGTTTGAAAACTGACGATGTCGATAACATCCCGCAAGGGATCAATACTGACGCGCATATGATGGGCATTGGCATGCAAAAGATGCATATCATCCAGCATGAAACCAACATGCCCTGGGAAAAAGGCAATATCACCCCGCTGGGGGACGTCGTCATCGGATAATTTTTGCCCAAGGGCTTTTTCCTGCTGATCACTATCCCTTGGGAGGGAGATACCAACAGACGCGAAGGCCAATTGTATTAAAGCCGAACAGTCGAGGCCTATGCAGCTTTTTCCGCCCCAAAGATACGGCGCATAAATAAAATTTAAGGCTTCTGCCACGGGGTCTGTTCCGATGATATTGCTAACATGGGTAGCATATACCCAATTCCCATCGGTGAGTTGTACAAATCCTTTATGAGGCAAAGCGTGAGATACGGACAGGTCAGACATCATAAAAATCTGTCCTACTGGCCTGGATTTAGGGTCTGGTTCGGGAAAAATATGACTGCATAGATTTGTGAGATAATGGGTGGAGGGCATAATATCTGGGCTTAAGGCATCGATGGGGCAATAGCCCACATAGTCATCCCGCGCGGCCTGTCCCCATGCCCATCCATCCTTAATATCATAAACGATAAAAATTTCGCCATAGAGAAGTTGGCTCAGCAAGGGCGCTTTTTCGTCAGGCCGATGATAAAGATCCGTCAAGCCATGGACAAGTTGATAAGGCGTGCCGTCACAAAACTTTTCTGAGGTGACGCGGCCCTCAAGTGACCTCGCGGCCAAATCTTTGCGCAGCGGCGTTATGCGCGGGTCTAATGCCGGATTAGTTGACTTGATGATGGGCTTTTTCCATTGTTTCTGCAAAATCTGTTAAGAAGACGGCACCTTTTACGGTGCGTTGGATCAAGACATTTCTTTTGTCGAGGTCGTCCCGCACTCTTTTAACAAAACCTTGGGCACTTAATGTGTCAACGGCCCTTGTTATGACCGGTTTAGAGACGTTCAACGATTTGGCAAGCCCGCGCACCGTGTGAGGCTGAGGTTTTAAGTAGATACGCAATAATAACGCCAACTGGCGGGACGTGAAGTCAGGGCCGTGAGAACTCACCGTCGTGGTCAGTGTTTGCAGCCATAACTTTAATCCTTGGTGTCCCCCTAAATCAATATCCATTTGCTAATCCACCGCTCCCTCTTTTCGTATGGCTCACTATTGGTATGTCTCCCTGCGTTAAATATTGCCCGTATAATGTTTTTCTGCAACTTGTTTTTTATCGTTATCCACAAAAATTATTTTTCAGATAGGCGTAAACGGCCCTTAATGCCATGGCTTCTCCGCCTTTAGGCCGGCCTGGCTGATGATCCAGATTCCAGGCATAGACATCAAAATGAACCCATTTTTCCGGACTTTTCACAAAATGCTTCAGGAAAAGAGCCGCCATAATTGCGCCGCCATAGGGGCCTGACCCCATATTATTCAGGTCGGCACAGTCAGATTTTAACTGGGGTGCGTAGGGTTTGTGAAGGGGCAGGCGCCAGATAGGGTCATTTTGTTTTTCCGAATGGGCCATCAGGCCTTGGGCAAGGTCATCCCCATCCGTGAAAAAAGGCACAATGCTCGGCCCCATAGCCACACGTGCCGCCCCGGTTAGTGTGGCAAAATCCATCATCAGATCAGGATCTTCTTCGGCGGCCAAGGCAAGGGCATCACATAAAACGAGGCGGCCCTCGGCATCGGTGTTATCCACTTCAACGGTTGTGCCGTGATAGGTTTTGATAATATCTCCCGGCCTGAAGGCATCCCCGGAAATATTATTTTCTACCGCAGGAATGAGCAGGCGAAGCCTGACATCAAGACCGGTTTCCATGATCATTTGCGCCAGAGCCAAGGTATGGGCGGCGCCGCCCATATCTTTTTTCATGATTCGCATGCCAGAGGATGGTTTGAGATCCAATCCGCCGGTATCGAAACAGACGCCTTTGCCCACTAAGGTTAATTTAGGGGCCTCCTTGCGTCCCCACGTCATATCTAAGAGGCGCGGTTGGTTAACCGCCGCCCGGCCCACCGCGTGAATAGTGCGGAAGCCTTTTACCAGAAGATCGTCCCCTACGGTTTCGGTGAATTCGGCCCCAAAGCGATCCGACATTTCTTTCATGACATGTGATAAGTGGCTTGGCCCCATATCGCATGTGGGCGTATTCACCAGATCACGGACTGTGATTATGCCGTTAATGAGGGCAGATATGTCTTTCAGGTCGCAGGTCTCTTTGAGAATTAAGACAGCGTTGCTGTGGTTTTTCTTATCCAGATAGCGATCAAATTTATATTGGGCCAAGGCCCAGCCAATGGCCACAAGGTCGGGATCATGATCCCCCATCAGGCGATAATTGCCTTTAGGTAAAGATTCGGCTAGCGCAGCAAGGCACCAAGGGTCTGTAGGGCCGGACGCAGCGCTGAGGTCGTGATCGCCAAGGCCAATCGCCACCGCCGATAATTGGCCTTGAGGGCCGCTGAATTTTAAAATGTCATTCTGGTTGGCCTTAAAATCATTATCTTGAGCCCACCTGACCTGTGATGCCTCCAAAGATCCCAGCCATTCTGCAAGCCCCTTGTGCGATACGCCATAAATGGGGATGGCGTCTTCATCGCCCTTATGAGAGAGATATTTAAGATCAGAAGTCATAAAAATAATCCATATTGGTCAGAGGCCGCATTGTCTTATGGTGATATCGGCAAAGGATTTGCTGCCAGGGATGATGGTGAAGCGATATTCTTTATCCTGAATAATCAGGCTATAATACAGGGGTAATATGCCCGTTGCCGTTTGCATTTCGCCGCCGGGTAGCGTGAAGCTTGCCGTCATCTGCTTCGTAGGATCGTACCAGGCTTCCGGGCTTCCATTGTCATTGAGGGTGGGGCTGCCTTTCCCCGCGACGGTTATCAGGCCGCGATAAAAACTGGCTGTGCTATTGGTCTGTTGAGACACGGGGGTCGCGATCATAATCCTTTTGGCGAGAGGTTTTTCGGAACATTTTTCATCTTTAGAAAGGCCCGTAATGACCGTCGCCATTCTTGTGGGGCTAATGCCGTCTGCGGCCTTTTGATTTACCACAAGGAGCAGGTCTTGAATTTCCGTACTGGGCAATAATTTTTGTATTTTATTTAAGGCCGCCTTGGAATTTCCAAGGTCAATACGCAGCTTTTTAAGATCTGCTGTTTGTTGGTCAAAATTAGCTTTATTATAGGCCATACTACGTATGGCAACATCCTGTCCTGTATCAAAGGAAAAATAACTCGTCCCAATGAGGGTGGACAAAAAGAAAATAATTTTTATGAACAGCCAAAAGCGTTGACTGCGGCGTTTTTGCAGTTCTTTTCTATGTGCAAGACCCAGAGACATATTTTGTGAAATTCCCATTTTTATCCGTAAAGGGCAACATTAAACCAGATGAGGGAACTTCTCAATAGGGAGGATGGTCTTTTTAGGATGATGAGGGGGCGCATCCCCCATCACCCTAGCTTTATTTATCTTTCATCAAAATCGACAACGATTTTTTCCGTCATTTATCTCTCATCAAAATCGACAACGATTTTTTCCGTCATTTATCTCTCATCAAAATCGACAACGATTTTTTCCGTCAGGGGATGAGATTGACAGGTGAGGATAAAACCGGCCTCAACCTCTTCTGGTTCCAGGGAATAATTGATATCCATACTGACCTTGCCCTCAATGAGCTTGGCGCGGCAGGTACAGCAAACGCCGCCCTTGCAGGCAAAGGGCAGATCCGCCCCATGATCTAGTGCCGCATCAAGGACATTGCCGCCGCCCATGTCCAAGTCAAAGGTAAATTCATCGCCGTCAACGATGACGGTGACAGCGCTCATTTTACCAGAGAGGTCTGTTGTCTCGCCTTGGGAACTTTGGGGTTTTCCTTGGGTGGCCGTGGGCGATGTGAAGAGTTCAAAATGGATTTTATCCTTTTTAAATCCGCGACTTTTCAAACTATCAGAGACATCATTTATCATCTCTTCCGGGCCACAGAGATAGACATCATCGGCGCCGCTCGCGGGGATGAGTTTGTCCATGACTTCTGCGGCTTTCTCGCCTGTAATGCGGCCAGAGAAGAGGTCAACCTCCTGGTCTTCACGGGACAGGATGTTGATCATATTAAAACGGCTGATATAGGTATTTTTCAAATCAGTAAGGTCTTCGCGGAAGATAATAGACTTGCGGTTCTTATTACCATAAATCAAGGTGAAGCTGCTGTGAGGTTCAAAAACCATAATGGTGCGTATGATTGAAATGAGCGGGGTGATGCCGCTCCCCGCAGCGAAACCCACATAATGTTTTTTATGGCTTTTCTCCAGATGGGTAAAAAAATTCCCCATGGGGGTCATCACGTCAAGCTTATCACCTTCTTTGAGCTGATCATTGGCAAAACATGAAAATAAACCGCCTTTAATTTTTTTAATAGCGACCCTAAGTTCATGATCAAAAAGGCCACTGCAAATAGAATAGGAGCGCCGCGTATCTTCGCCATTGATGACGGTTTTTAACGTGAGATACTGGCCGGCATTATAATGGTATTCTTCCTGTAAGGCGTGGGGGACGTCAAACGCGATAGAGACCGTGTCATCGGTTTCTTGTTTAATGTTGGAAATTTGTAACGAATGAAAAACTGGCATTTTATAAACCCTGATTTAAGTATTTTTATATGCATTTGAAGTAATCGAATGGCTCGCGGCAATCAAGGCACCGATAGAGAGCCTTGCAGGCGGTGGAACCAAATTCACTGATCTGTTCTGAATTTTTGGATTGGCATCTTGGGCAGGATATTTTTTTTTGCCCGCCAAACAAGACGCTTTTGTTGCGCGTCGTTTTTTCCGGCGGGGCAATGCCATAGGCTTCGAGCTTTTTCTTGCCGTCCTCGGTCATCCAATCTGTGGTCCAGGCGGGGAAAAGTTTGGTGGTTATAACAGGGCCAGGGTATCCATGATTGATGAGGGTTTCTCTGATTTGCTCTTCAAGCATATACATGGCGGGACAACCGGAATAGGTTGGGGATATAATGATTTCCAGCTGTCCGTCCGCGTCAAATTTCACCTCACGCGCAATGCCGAGATCGACAATGGACAGCACCGGAATTTCCGGATCCTTGACATTTTCAAGGAGGGCCCAAATTTCGGCAGGATCAAGGTTTTTTACATGAGTTGCCACGATTTTCTACCATTCACATCCAGGATAGCGGCGCTGCATATATTGCATGTCGGAGATGATATAACCAAAATGCTCTGTATGGCGTCCTTCTGCTTTGCCGCCGAGATGCGCCCAATTGTTGGTAGGGAGCGTTAAGGTCGCCTGACCGAGAACGTCAGCGACAATAAGGTTCCAATCGGCTTTCAAGGCGGTGACATCGACGGAAATTCCGTCGTCAAGCAGGGCATTTTCAGCATCATTCATGAGGAATAATTCGCCCGTGTAGGCCCAAAGATGATCAAGGGAATTCTGTACGCGCTGATGGCTTTCTTCGGTACCATCACCAAGGCGGATGAGCCATTCACTGCTAAAGCGTAAATGATAGGTCACTTCCTTTAAAGATTTTACGCCGATCGCGGCCAAGTCAGCGTCTTTGGACTGTCCAAGGGCTGTAAAGAAAAGCTTGTTATAGGCGCTCATCAAGAAGAGGCGCACAATGGTATCGCCCCAATCCCCATTGGGCATTTCGGTTAATAGGGCATTTCGGAAGTCTTTTTCATCCCGAAGATAGGCAAAATCGTCTTCTGTTTTGCCCTTTCCGTCGGTTTTGGCCGCATAGCTATACAGCGCACGGGCCTGACCGATAAGGTCGAGGGCGCAATTCATCAGCGCCATTTCCATTTCAATGGACGGCGCGCGGAAACACCATTCGGACATGCGGTGGCCAATAATCAAGCCGTTATCGCCGATTTGCGCAGCATATTGAACAAGGGCATCTTGTTGAGATAGGGTCGTCATTAGATTCACTCCTGAAATATTTTTCCAAAATTATTTGGAAAATTACATCTTCCCGGCACCTTTGGGGATGTCATAAAATGTTGGATGGCGATAAATTTTATCGTCGGCCGGCTCAAACAAGCTCTCTTTATCATCAGGTTTAGAGGCGGTAATGCTATTTGAAGGCACGACCCAAATGCTAATGCCTTCGCTGCGGCGGGTATAGACGTCGCGGGCTGATTCCAGTGCCATTTCCGAATCGCTGGCATGGACGCTGCCGCAATGTTTGTGGTCTAGCCCCGCTTTGCTGCGGATGAAGACTTCCCATAGGGGCCAAGCTTGATCTGTATCTTGTTCCGTCATTATCATTCTCCTTCTGTATTTTAAATCTGGCCAAAATTCCAATTGAGGGGATTAGGCGACTTGTTTCTTTTTTTGTTTTTGGGCATACGCGCTGGCGGCTTCGCGGACCCAAGCGCCCTCTTCATGGGCTTTAACATGGGCGGCAACCCGCTGTTTGTTGCAGGGGCCATTGCCTTTAATCACATGGCCAAATTCTTCCCAGTCAATATGGCCATAGTCATAATGGCCCCGTTCCTCGTTCCATTTTAAATCAGGATCGGGCAGGGTGATGCCCAGGAACTCTGCTTGCGGTACGGTGGCATCTATAAATTCCTGACGCAGCTGGTCATTGGACTTTTTCTTGATTTTCCATTTCATGGATTGGGCGGAGTGCGGACTGTCGGCATCGTTGGGGCCAAACATCATAAGTGACGGCCACCAGAAGCGATTGACGGAGTCTTGCAGCATTTCTTTTTGTTCGTCCGTGCCCTTGGAGAGGGATAACAGAAGTTCATAGCCTTGACGCTGATGAAAACTTTCTTCTTTACAAATACGGATCATCGCCCGGCAATAAGGGCCGTAAGAGCCACGGGACAAAGCCACTTGGTTGGTGATGGCCGCGCCGTCCACAAGCCATCCGATGGTGCCCATATCGGCCCAGCTGAGGGCAGGATAGTTGAATATGGAGGAATATTTGGCTTTCCCACTTTGCAGGCCTGCGATCATTTCGGCCCGTGATGTCCCAAGGGTTTCTGCGGCGGAATAGATATAGAGGCCGTGCCCGCCTTCGTCTTGAATCTTGGCAAGCAAAATTACTTTGCGCCTTAAGGATGGGGCGCGGGTGAGCCAATTGCCTTCGGGCTGCATTCCAATAACCTCGGAATGGGCATGCTGGGACATTTGCCGCACAAGTGTTTTGCGGTAGGCGTCAGGCATCCATTCTTGGGGCTCAATTTTAATGTCAGCGTCTATTTTCTGCTGAAAAAGCTCTTCTAATCTTGCTTGCTCTTCAGACGTTGGCGGCGCAATTTTGATGGGCTTTTGTAGTGATGTATCTCCGTACATAGGGGGCCTCTCTTGCTTAAGAAATTGGAAAAAATTTCCCATATAAATTATTTAACATCTGTAATAAGTCGAATATGTAACATAAAAACTATAAAATCAAGAAAAAATGTATCATATTACTATCCTATTGTTTTTAGGAGGTAAAAATATAATTAAAAAAGACACTATATTATGTTTTTAACCTAAGCCGCCGAATCTGTCTAGAAATTCTCTGCTCGGCGCGGGCAATGGCCCTGCTTCGGTTTCCATGATATGGCTGAGACAATTTTCTGATTTTTCAAGGAGAAGTTGATAGATATCCCGGCAGAGATGGTAGGCGGTATTGCCTTCCCAATGCCTCGGCATCAATCTATCGGGCAAGCGCGGGTCTCTTAAGAGAATTTTTCTATATTCATGAACCATCAAGAGGCGAAATAGCAAACTCTCCTTATCTTCCAAAGGATTATTTTCTGACAACGCCCGGCACAGGGGGCGGTATCTCTCGATGAATTCCTGATATTTTTGGCTCAGTTCTTCAAGGTTCCAACAATTATTAATCATCGTTTCCAAGGCCGTAACGGCGGTGAGTTCATGAGATGCTTGGTGAAGTATGATCACGTCATCTCTGATGTCCAATTCCGCGAGCGCCCGTTCTGTGGCCGGCATGTTGGGCATGGGATGTGCCAGAATACCCTTGGCAATTCGGCCAAATCCAAGCCATCCCAATTCCTTTATGGCCTGATCCTTATTTATTTTTTTGGTGTCAGGCATAATGACCAACGTCCAATTTTGATCCCAGTCACTTTGTGGGCCGGCGTAAATCTGCGGCGTGGCAATGCGAAAACGCCGCTGTCCTGAAGCGGTAATGCTGTAATAGCTTTTCCGCCCGATGAGATTTGGACTTATCCAATTATCTTTGTTTAAACGTGATACGGCCGTGCGGACATGACGTGCATTTATGCCTAAAGGTTCCAGCAGGGTAATGATGCTGCCGAGCCAGACGGTGCCGCCGCGATGGGCCAGTAAATCACCATAGAGCGTGATAATTAACGAACCAACCCTAAGGGGTTGTTGATTTTGAAAATGTTCAATAAGCTTCTCAAGATGTTTTTCAATCGTCATATGATCTCAGTGGCGCGTCGTTATTATAATATCTGTTCTTTATGTAACATTTTGATAAGGGATAAACAATAAGGGATGAGGATGGCGTGGCGGCTTTATTGGTTGTGCAAAGGAAAAGGCCATTCAATATGTCGAATGACCTTCGGTATGACGCCCAAGGAAGGGGGTAAATTATTGGATATGAATATTCCCCGTCTCAAGGTCAACCTTGGCGATAGCAACCGTTTTAAGGTGTCTTTTGATGGTGATATTCCATTGGCCATCATCCTTTGTTATGTCCTGGATTCTCAGTCCTTCGCCGCCATATTCATGAACCAAATATCTCTTCACCAGTTTTTTTGCTTCGCTCTTTGAAAGGGTTGGTTTGTTATTTGTGGTATTAGTGGTGCCATGGGAATTAGTTACATTATGGGCAAACGCGCTTGTTCCGAATGCTGTAGCAAGAACAATTACGGCTGCAACAGAAAGGGCTTTTAAGGGTAAAGATTTTGTCATGTGTATTTCCTTTTCATTATCTCTAGGGTTGCTGATATATGTTTTATACATCGCTATTTTGCAGCAAAGAAGTTGAATGAGATAAAGAATATACTATTTGCGGTAAGGGAATATTGGTCGTGTTGAATCAACATTTTCCTGCGACAAAAGGCCTTTTTTGGATATTTCTGTCGCTTTAAATGGCAGCCTCGGCTCTGATGCGTTCTGTAAAATAGTCACAATTTCGGCTTTTTATTAAAAAAACTTTTTTCGGTTTTAAGGCGTAAATTCTGAACGGCTTTGGGCGAGGATGAATGGCGCGCAGGACACACCGAATATGATCACAATACTGAGGACAAAGTGGGTTTCCGCGCTGAATGACTATATTTCCGCTGAAGTCATGCCTGCAATTGGATATAGAATATTTTCAAATAATCTTATCGTATTTTTATGTCATTTGATTGTGATACGGGTACTTTTGCGTCGAAATGACTGCTGGCTATGGCCGGACGGGGCAGGTATTTTCGTTTTTTGAGATGAGAGTCGGTGGCATAAATCTGTTTTTCGGCTTCAATGATTAAAACGCCCGCAAGGTTACGCCACCATCTCTGGCCCGTGCCTTCCAATGTGGACATCAGCGACAAGAGATAACGGCTTTTAAAAGGCGGCATATGTAAGGCCGATATTGTCCGCGTTGGCGTTAACATATTGTCCCTAAAAAGGCTTTTAAGCTGAGCCGCAGAAAAGGGCGCCCCATGCCCAAAAGGCGTGCGGTCGGTTCTGGCCCACAAGCCCAGCCTGTTTGGGACCACAGTGATCACGCGCCCGCCGGGCGCTAATGTCCGCCATACCTCGCGCAGTAAATAACGGCTATGTTCTGTATGTTCCAGAATGTGAACCATAAAAATACGATCAATAGCCGCATCCTTTATGGGTAGATTGCCTTCATGGGCGAGGGCGGTCAGGTTGCCCTTATAGCGGTGCGGCCCGTCATTATCTTTATTGCCATTATGTCTGGGCCAGCGAATGACGCCCTGCGGGGCGGGCATGATGCTAACCACATGATTGGCACGCGCCCGAAAAATATCTAAATAAGGCGTGGCATAGCCAAGGCCCATAACATCCATACCCCCGATATCGGGCCAGAGCGCGGAAATTTGGTTGCGGATGAGCCGTGCCGTCACCCGCCCTAAGGCAGAATCATAAAAAGACCTAAGTTCAACAACATCCTGATACATTATAATTCAGTCTTATATCCATTTTAGGACATGGTAACGGATATTTTAGTATGTTTAAAGGCACGATCGAAGACTGCATAAAAAAACCCCCGCGACAGCTGTTCTGTTGCAGGGGTTTAAAAAATATCATATCAGTTTACGTCATATACTGACCGCCGTTGATGGTCATGGTGGAACCGGTGACAAAACCAGCTTCGTCGGAAGCGAGGAAAGTGACAGCGCGGCCAATTTCATGGGCTTCGCCAAGGCGACCAACGGGGATCCCTTGGATAATTTTTGTCATGATGTCTTCTGGTACAGCTTTAAGCATTTCGGTGGCGATATAACCTGGTGCGATGGCATTTACGGTAATGCCGTGGCGGGCGCCTTCCTGTGCCAAGGCCTTAACGAAGCCAATCACCCCTGCCTTAGCCGCAGAATAATTAACCTGTCCGATTTGGCCTTTTTGACCGTTGATGGAGCTGATACAGATAATGCGGCCAAATTTATTTGCCTTCATACTGTCAAAAGTAGCCTTGCACATATTAAAGTTAGAGGTAAGATTGGTGTCCATGACCGAATCCCACATATCTTTTGTCATACGGCTGAAGCCTGCATCGCGTGTGATGCCCGCATTATTGACCAGAATATCAACATTGCCAAGATCCGCGGTGACAGCGGCAACTCCAGCTGCGCAGGCGTCAAAATCACCCACATCCCATTTATAGACTTGAATGTCAGTTTCTTTTTTGAATTCTGCGGCGGCGACGTCATTTCCAGCGTAAGTGGCCGCGACGGTGTATCCCGCCTCTTTCAAACATATGGAAATGGCTGCGCCGATACCGCGGGTTCCGCCTGTGACTAGTGCAACTTTAGACATAGTATTTTTTACCTTTATCAGTTGGGCATTAGGGGTTTGACCATTATGGTCGTTCAACACACATGGCGACGCCCATACCGCCGCCGATGCATAATGTGGCAAGTCCTTTATGGACATCGCGACGTTTCATTTCATGGAGTAAAGTGGTTAGTATCCGTGCGCCGCTGGCGCCGAGTGGATGGCCAATGGCAATCGCGCCGCCGTTGACGTTCAGCTTGTCGGCTGGAATGGCAAGGTCTTGCCCGACGGCACAAGCCTGTGCAGCAAAGGCTTCATTAGCCTCAATCAGGTCAAGGTCATCAATAGTCCAGCCCGCTTTTTCCAAGGCCTTTTGGCTGGCGGGAACTGGGCCAATGCCCATGATGGAGGGATCAACCCCTGCGGTTGCCCATGACTTAATGATAGCAATCGGGGTTAAGCCGCGTTTGTTGGCTTCTTCCACGGACATCATCAAGACGGCGGCGGCGCCGTCGTTAATGCCGCTTGCATTGGCAGCTGTTACTGTGCCGTCTTTTTTGAAGGCAGGCCGCATAGCTGATAGGCCTTCTGCGGTCACGCCTTTACGAATATATTCATCTTGGGTAACCACAATATCGCCGCGGCGATTTTTAATGGTCACAGGAAGAATTTCATCCTCAAATTTCCCAGCTTCTTGGGCGGCTTCGGCTTTATTTTGTGAGGCAGCGGCGAAGGCATCTTGTGTCTCCCGCGTGATTTGCCATTGCTCGGCGATATTTTCTGCGGTGATTCCCATATGGGTTTCGCCAAAAACGTCCGTCAGGGCGTCCCATATCATGGTATCTTTAAATTCCATAGATCCCATTTTAGTGCCACCCCGCAGGTAGGCCGAATGTTGTGATTGGCTCATGCTTTCCTGTCCACCAGCGATAATAACATCCGCGTCGCCGCACATAATGGCTTGAAACCCTAATGCAACGGTACGAAGGCCCGACCCGCAGAGTTGATTAATACTGTAAGCGGTCGTTTCTACAGGAAGTCCTGCATTTATTGAGGCTTGTCGTGCGGGGTTCTGTCCGGCGCCTGCAGTCAGAATTTGCCCCAAGATTACTTCGTTAACGTCTTCTGCGGGGACACCCGTTTCTTCTAACAAACCTCTAATCACGACTTCCCCAAGATAATGGGCAGGGACGGTGCTTAAAGACCCATTGAAAGACCCTACGGGGGTACGGCGCGCAGCGATAATAGCAACTTCAGTCATGATATTTTCCTTTATCTTCGTTATTTATTTTTTGTCCTTTTGGCTTGAAACATAAACCGACAGCGTGAAATACGCTTTATGATTGCATGGTTCAAAATCAAGGGCCATTATCGCACTGCAGCATAAAAAAGCAAATTAAACTTTTTATACAAGTTAACATGTTTAATTTACGATGAAGAATCGTATAAGGGAGTTTTGAAATATTTGCAATAGTTACATTTAAAATTATAATATTGAAATATTATTTTAAGAATGAAGCTATTATAGGCCATAATATTGTTTTGGCATCTTTTCCTGCTATCATGCTCACATGTCCACCATTTGCCGTAGTATGGGCGAAATTTGGTAAAAGGTCTCGCAAAGCTTTCGCGGATGCAGCGGGCACGATACGATCCGCTGTAGGGGTGATAATATGACCAGGAATGTTAAGGGATCGTGGGCTGATGACGTGACCTGCTACGCGCCAACATTTTTTGTGAGGTTGATTCTTTTGATACCAGTTGATGAGACAGTCTTTTGAGACCTCGGGGGACAGGGGACAGCCATCTCCGGCCCAATCTTCTATGGCGACAAAATTCTCGGCTTTATCGCTTGCGGGATCAAAATGAGAGAATTTCCGAAATTTGCGATCGGATAAAGTAGGGTCTAGGCTAAAAAAGAAAAGCTGCATGATGTTTAGTTCCATCATATCTGAGATACTAGAGGCAGTCTTTTGGTCATTTTGATCCATTTTGAGAAAATAGTCGGTTAGGGCAGAAAGATGGGTTGGTTGCTGTGCATGAAAATCCCAAGGGGTTGCGATAAGAGTTAAGCTTTCAATGATATTATCGTCCTCTAGAATCTGCGCCGCAGCAAGGGATAAATTCCCCCCCATGCAATAGCCCATGAGATGAATTTTCTTGTTATGGTGACGATGAACTTCATAAATCATAGGGATGAGGCGCTTTAGGATATAATCTTCCAAGTTAAAGCCTAATTCCTCATCCTCTGGGGCGCACCAGTCTAACAAATAGGGATGAATGCCCATTTCCGCCAATGTGTGCATAAAACTATGGTCTTCTTTTAAATCTAGGATATAGGCGGGATTGACGAGAGAAGGAACGGCGATAACGATCGGAGAGTCATCGGCCACATCACTTTGATGCCCATCGCCGTAATCCAAAATTTCCGTGGAGCCAATTTTGTGAAATAACGGGGCGGGCTTTACCTTTCTTTGGTAGGGGTGGTATTGGTACAGGCGAATTCCGGCGAGGGTCTCGGCCAATCGGGACTGTGCCTGTTTCATGACGAACGGAAGTAAATCTTCTGCATTGTGATTGCTTATATCTTTGCGTAAGTCTTCAGCTTTATTTTGAAGATCAGGATGTATTTGCAGACCGCCGAGCTGAAATAGGGGAAATGCCGCCGTTGCCCCTGTCCACATATTTGTGGTACTGGCCACATGAAGGCCTAAGGGGTGAGGGCCGTTCCTGATCTGTTTCAGCAGGTTTTCAGACATGTTATATTTCCCATAATCCTGCCATTAAGGCAATATTCTCAATAAATTTAACTGAGGGTATAAATAAATTTTAGTTAGGTTTTTGTCTGTTTTTTGACGATATCTGCAAGCCATTTTTCCATAGCAGCTGGATCGGTGGCCCAATGGCGGATATTATCCTGCCATAAATCCAGATAACGTTCCGCAATAGATTGCTTCTCCTTGGAATGTGCCGTGCTGTTGTTGTTCGGGTGAACTATATTACTCTGTATTTTTTTTGCCATGGTAAAAATATACGCGATTAAGGTGTTTTGAGAAGTAAAAAATAGATTTATAGACTTTTTTGCTGTTGCGCAGCATTTTTACTTGCACTTTGCAGCATTTTAGCGTGAGATGTTGCTGGCAAATCTCAGTAGAGAGAATTTGCTAATGATTTAAAGAGGGGTTAAGGGCCATGGCAAAAAAGAATAGAGTAGACGGTGAAGAAATCGTCATTAAGAAATATGCTAATCGGCGATTATATAATACAGATAGCAGCAGCTATGTCACGTTGGATGATTTAGCCGCGATGGTTAAAGAGAAGAAAGATTTCGTTGTGCGAGATGCAAAGACTGGGGAAGATATTACACATACGGTTCTTACCCAGATCATTTTCGAGGAGGAAAGTAAGGGGGAAACACTTTTACCTATAAACTTCTTACGACAATTGATCGCTTTTTATGGAGATGGCTTACAACAAGTAGTGCCAGATTATCTGGAAAATAGCATGACAGCTTTTTCGCAAAATCAAGAGAAGTTTAGGTCATTTTTTGCGGATAATATTATGAAGACAGGTGCGGCTTTGCAGCCTTTAAAACCGTTTGAGGAAATGGCCAAACAAAATATGGCGGTTTTTGAACAGTCTATGTCAATGTTTTCACCTTTTAATGCTCTTAAGGAAAAAGCATCCGGCGTTAAAAAAGATCAAGACAACACCACCCCATCATCAGGAGAGGAGAAAAACAAGGGCGGGGATAATGACCAGTTGGAAGAACTTCACGCGCAACTGGTTGCTATGCAGGAACAAATTAATAAACTGCGTAATAAATAGAAACTAAATTTTGGGATAATGAGAAATGAATTTTTATACAGGAATAAAATACGCCAGCATGGCCGCAGTAGTGACCTTCATCGGGGCTTGCTCTGCGGAAAAACCCTCAGGGGAGGCGGCGAAGAAACTTGATTCAGGTGTGATATCTGAAAATATGAAGACGACAGTAAAACCAGGCGATGACTTTTTTACTTACGTTAATGGCACATGGCTTGATAATTACGTTATTCCAGAGGATAAGGCGAGCTACGGCACTTTTTATATGCTTTATGAGCAGTCTCAAGCCGATGTGAAATCTATCATTGAGAAATCTGCTGTGGGCAATAATGTGATGGGATCAGACGAGCAGAAGGTCGGTGATTTATATAACGCTTATTTGGGAATGGATAAGCGAAACGAGCTTGGCATTACACCGTTAAAGGCAACATTTTCTGAAGTGGATAACCTGACAGATCATAAGGCCCTCGGCGCGTATTTTGCCAAATCAATAAGGTCTGGTTTTGGTGCACCTTTTGATTTTTATATTGATGGGGATGCGAATGACCCGACCAAATATGGGGTTTATAATAGTCAATCAGGTTTGGGTTTGCCGGACCGTGAATATTATTTGAAAACAGATGATAAGTCCGAGAAAATCAGGGGGCAATATTTGGACCATATGACCAAAATGCTAACCCTTATCGGTATGAAAAATGCTGCGCAGCATGCTGCAGCAATTATGGCCCTTGAAACTAAGATCGCGACGGCTCAGTGGAAAAAGGAAGATAATAGGGATACGGTTAAAACCTATAATGTTCGGGACCGCGTGGCCTTGGGCACCATGATGCCAGATTTTGACTGGGATGGTTATTTTATGGCCTTTGGGACACCTAATATAAAGTCTGTAATTATTTCTCAGCCAAGTTATTTCAGGGCCTTGAATGGCATTATAACCGGAACTGATATGGCGACTTGGCGGGATTATTTTAAATGGATGACCCTTAATCGGATGGCGACTTATCTCAACAAAGATTTGGATGAACAAAATTTTGCTTTCTATTCTAAAATTCTGCGGGGCGTTCCAAAACAGAGACCCGAATGGAAACGCGCTGTTTCGACCGTAAATCGTAATTTAGGTGAGGTAATCGGTAAGGTTTATGTTGCGCAGCATTTTAAACCAGAAGCGAAAGCAAGAATGCTTGATTTAGTGGCTAATTTATCTAAAGCTTATGAAAATAGTATTCGCAAGTTAGATTGGATGGGCGAAGAAACCAAGGTGAAAGCCCTTGAGAAGCTCCATAAATTTACGCCAAAAATTGGTTATCCTGATAAATGGAAAGATTATTCAGCGCTGGTTATTAAGAAAGATGACCTGTTCGGTGATATTGTGCGGTCTAATCAAGTGGTTCATGATCGTGAAGTCGCGAAACTGGGGGGCCCCATACAACGTTATGAATGGCATATGAATCCGCAGACGGTTAATGCTTATTATAATCCCTCCATGAATGAAATTGTGTTCCCTGCGGCCATTCTACAGCCGCCTTTCTTCGGCATGTCTACGGATGATGCGGTGAATTATGGGGCTATTGGTGGTGTCATTGGTCATGAAATTGGACATGGTTTTGATGATCAGGGCAGTACATACGATGGAAATGGCGCCCTTAAAAACTGGTGGACTGAAAAAGATAAGGAGGAATTCAAGAAACGTACGTCTTCCCTTATCGCGCAATATAATGCTTTTAAGGTCTTCGATGATTTGAACGTTAATGGTGACTATACCTTAGGCGAAAATATCGGTGATCTTGGCGGCCTGAGTATTGCCATTAAAGCGTATCACCTCTCGTTGAAGGGGAAGCCCGCGCCCGTCATTAATGGAATGACCGCAGAACAACGGATATTCATTGGCTGGGCGCAGGCTTTCATGGGGAAAAAGCGGGAAGCGGCATTGCGTCAACAGGTGGCGACCGACCCTCATTCACCGGCGCGTTTCCGTGTGAATGGCGTGGTGCGGAATATTCCTGAATTTTATAAAGCCTTTGATGTCAAGCCTGGGGATAAACTCTATCTTGCCCCGGAAGACCGCGTTAAAATCTGGTAGGCCTCTCTTTCAAATTCTCATGTCAAGGCGGCTCATCGGGCCGCCTTTTTCATTTAGCCTTGGACAGCTTGCGAATAAGAAAACGGCCAGGATGCAGACTTTCATAAATTTTTCTGGCAATGGGGAGCGGCGCACCAGATATGAGTGCCGCCATAATATCAGCCAACAAGGGCGCGACAAGAAACCCGCGTGCGCCCAAACCAGCGGTGATATATAGGTTGGGCTGATAGGACGCTGGGGGAAATTCTTTATGTTTTGGGCCATGTTTCAGGGTGCTATAGCTGCTGTGATATTGGGCCAAATCAGGCATCGGCCCGCAGATGGGAAGGTGATCCGGGCTATAGGCACGAAGGGCACATCTGCCGCCGATCACGGTAGAATGACCTATGTCGGGCCATAATTTTTTCGCCTGTGTGATATTTTCCATATGGTCTTCTGCTCGAAGGGACAGATCCCTGTCGCCGCGATGAAAACTCGCCCCCGTGACGATGGTCATTTTGCCGTCCAGATTAAGCGGCGGAATAACATAGCCTTTCCCGCAGAGGACATCCTTGGGCGGGTTTTTTCCTTGACTGAGGTAAGTGATTTGACCTCTGACGGGATCAAGGGGGATGTGATGGCTTTGGGCAAAATTGATGCTGTCAGGCCCGCCGCAGATAACAATGGCATCGGCAACCGCGCAGCATTCATCGCCCTCGAATAAATGCCATTTTTTATTCTGGGTGGTTTTATTCTGGGTGGTTTTATTCTGGGTGGTTTCGTTCTGAACGATATGGGTAATGTTTGTTGCCATCTTCAGGGAGAGTTTTTCAGAAAGGATGCGCCGGATTTCTGGCGGTGAAATGGCGCCCAACTCAGGAAAATAGAGGGTGCCATGAGGTGACGTAGCAGCAAATTTCATCAGGCCATGGTGCAAGAAAATATCTGGGTTAAGAGACTGATAGAAATTCAGGCTGTGTGATACTGCCGCGCGGGCGAGACATCCTTCGGGGCTTTCACTTGCGGATAAAGAGGGATCCAATATGCCCACAGGGTTTCCCGATGCCCTATTCATAGGCTTGTCATCACGGTCATATATGATGACTTTATAGCCAGAATTTTGCAAAGCAAGGCCCGTAGTAAGGCCCGCGATGCCGCCGCCAATGACCGCGATATGGCTGCCTTTGGCAAGGGGGGCGGGACGCTGAAACCAGGGTTTGCCGTTTGGCTTAGGGGGTTGTTTCCCGAGATAAATCCCCCTCAGGCTCTCTCTTTTCTGGCCGTAACCTGCGGTTTTGTGCATTTGGAACCCCTTTTTTTCTAAACCGCGCCGCACAAAACCTGCCGCTGTGAAGGTGGCGATGGGCGCAGAGGGCCGCGCCAAACGCGCCATGTCAGAAAATATTTCTGCCGTCCACATATCTGGATTGCGGTTTGGGGCAAAACCATCCAGATAAAAGGCATCCACGTGCGCCTCGAGCTGAGGCAGCATCTCGGCACTCTCGCCAATAAGAAAGATGATCTTTATGCGCCCTTCGAACAGATTTCTTTGGTGAAAACCTTGCCCGAGGGGGTCGTATACACGTAATAATTCGCAGGCCTCTTCCGCTAATTCTGGCCAAAAAGATAGACATTGAGCCATATCATCCTTATTCAAGGGGTGTTTTTCCGTTGTGATATAAGTCATGCAGGCCCCGGGCGGGGCCGTTCGTAACCAGCTATGGCAGGTCATAATAAAGTTCAGCCCCGTGCCGAAGCCATTTTCGAGCAACGTGAAACGGTCTTTATCTTGCCATATAAAAGGGGCATCAATGCCATTGAGGAATACGTGACGACTTTCTAATAGCCCATCTTCGGCAGAAAAATATATATCGCCATAGCGCAGAGACGCGGGCGTTTTTTCGGTCTTCCAATGAAGGTCTTTATCCGGCATTTTTATCCTATTGAGTTATTCATGATCTCCCCTTAAACTGTTCTAAAATTAAAGGATAAACAATTGAAAAATATTTTCTATATCTCTTGCCTTTTTGCTTTGATGGTGGCCGGGGTGACGTCGCCCAGCTTTGCCAAGGGGGATAATGGCCCCATTATCCCCTGTGCCCCCCCGATGTTTCGGGCATTGGATTTCTGGGTGGGGGATTGGAAAGTTTATCATCGGAAAACAGGTAAACTGGCCGGGTTTGACCGTGTAGGGCGTACCCTTAAGGGCTGCGCTATACAGCAAAGCTGGGTATCTCTGGATGATCATTTCTCTTCGCCTCTGGTTCCATTTCGTATGAATGGAAAAAGCCTGACGGCGTTTAATGGGCAGCAGTGGGTTCAGTTTTGGGTTGATAATCAAGCGGGGTCTCAAATCATCAAAGGCGGATTTAAGGACGGCAAACTGATCCTCAAATCAGAAACACCCATCATGGGCCATATCTACAAATTAACATGGCAGCAAAATAAGGATGGAACGGTTAGCCAAATGGCGCAGCGCAGGAAAGTTGAGGAAGAAAAATGGACTATTTTGTTCGACTTTATCTACCGGCGGAATGCCAGTAATATTCCCTTGCCCGAAGAAAAATAGTGATGAAATTTTACATAATATTATGAAATTCTACATAATATTTCGACATAACATATAAAATGAAGATCCCGTCCCATTAAAGAGTGCCTGTCATGCATAAATTTGTCCTAAAATATTTTTTTCTCCTGTTAGGGTGTATTTTATTAGCCTCTTGCGGCTCTTCTCCTGGCGGGGGACGTACGTCGGCTGTCATAACGCCCCCGACGCCTGCGCCCACGCCCAAACCTGTTGAGTATAATACGCGGGAATATCGTAATAATTACGGGTTGGATCAAATTCACGCCATTGTGGCTTATGATAAAGGTGCGACAGGCAAGGGCATAACCGTTGCGGTGATTGATTCTGGCATTGATATTGATAATTCACAAATTATGGCGAATATCCATGTGGATAGTACCAATATTGTCACAGGAAGAAAATCTGACCTGAATGACCTTGATGGCCATGGGACAGGTGTGGCCGGGGTGATTGCCGCCATCCGCGATCCGTTTAATAATACCAATGTCAACACCCACGGCGTGGCCTTCGAGGCTAAAATAATGGCGATAAATGCCGCCGATACGGGCAGTTGCAGCGGCGTCGACGGCTGTTCATTCTTAGATTATGATATTGCCGCCGCCCTTGATTATGCCAGAGTACGCGGGGTGAAAATTGTCAATATAAGCTTGGGCGGTGATGGGTTTAATAACCTTGTGTTAGTCAATGCCTATAAGCGGGCCGTAAATGCCGGTATGGTTATCATTTTGGCGGCGGGCAATCGGGATAAGACGGATACGGACCTTACCATCGCCCAGCCAGAAAATTCGGCGGCAGTGGCGTGGGAGCCATGGGCCAACGGGCAGATCATTTTGGCCGGCGGGGTGGACAGCACCTCAACCATTGGTGATTTCAGTCATCGGGCGGGTGAGGTGGCCAAAAATGTTTTTCTAGTCGCAGGCGGCTTAGACATATTGTCGTTAGGCCTGCCAGATAAGAATGGTGTAGAGCAATTCTTCAACTGGACCGGCACATCATTCTCGGCGCCGCATATCGCCGGTGCGGCGGCGTTGTTGATGAATGCCTTCCCTAATTTAACGGGCAAACAAGTGGCGGATTTATTACTTCAGACAGCCACCGACCTTGGGGCGGTGGGGCCGGACGTGATTTATGGACGCGGCCTGGTTAATTTGGAGGAAGCTTTCAAACCAAAAGGCACGACCTCAATCGCCGTAAGAAATCCCGCCGGGGAAACACGCACGGTCTCTCTGACGGGTTCGGTTCTTTTGGGCGGCGGCGCTTTTGGCGGCTTTGCGGCCTTTTCTAATGTTCTCTCAAGCAGTCTTATGCTTGATGGCTACAATCGGTCTTATCGGGTTGACCTTGGTCAAAATATATTTAAGGCGGATAAAAGCCTGTATCTAACCCCGATGATAGAGAGCAGCCGGGGCAGCCGAACATCTTCCTTGCGGCTCAATCGCTCTGCCGAGATGCAACTTTCCTGGCAGGAGGACTGGCGCTTTCAAGAGGTGGAGGAAAATTATTTTTCTTATCAGAATAAAAGTAGAAATCGATATCATAATTTACGCATGAAATTGGACATCTCATTGGGCGAAGGAAAATCAGCCCAAAATATAACATTTTCTCAAGGCCTATCCTTGAAGGAGGCGATGGAGGATTATGATCAGAATGCTTTTTTAACCATTGGCAAGGAAGATTTTACGGCCTTAATGGGCCGCAGTGACAGCCAAAGCTTCATTTATAGTTATCTTGTAAGTCCCCAAACTAAATTTGCGATGGCAACGCAGCATGGCGGGCAGGGGCGGCGGCAATATGGCCTGAGGTCTGACCGCTATCTTATGATGGCAAGGCTGGATCATTATGTGAGCAACCATGTAAAGCTTGGGCTTGATCTTGGGGTTATGGAGGAAAAGGGCAGTGTCTTGGGCAGCATGTCAGCGGGAGCTATAGACCTTGGCAAGGGGGCGGCAACTGGTTTTATTAACGCCAGGTTCGACTGGTCTTTTGTTCAGGGTATGACGTTCTTTACGAAGGCTTCTTACGGGAGGACACATGTGAGGGCCGCAGGGTTGAGTTTGGTGGAAAGAATTAATAAATTGACGTCGGGAAGTTTTTCTATTGGCGTGATGGGCAGATCATTAATTCAGGATAACGACCGCTTGAGTTTTGCTGTCAGTCAGCCCTTGCGCGTGATGGGCGGTACCGCGGATGTCTCTTACGTGGCAAGGCGAGATTATCAGACAGATAGTCTCTCGTTTATACGTCATCAGATATCACTTGCCCCCAGTGGACGTGAAATAGATTTCGAGCTGGCCTATAGTATTGCGGATATCTTGGGCGCACGGGTAGATTTTAACATCCTGCATCAAATCAATCCGAACCATAATAATCTGAGCCCGAGCAATACAGGGTTCCTGGTTCGTTTTGGGTCAGAATTTTAAGTTTATCAGCGATTTTTTAGATTTCATAGTCCGCTAGATTTCATAGGCCGCTTGATTTTAGAGGCCGCGCATTTGATTATGTTCTTGTGCCCATGTCTCAAAGTCTTGGGCTGCAACAGGCTTGCTGTATAAATAACCTTGCAAGACATCACAGCCTTTTTGACGTAAAAGCTGTGCCTGTTCTTTGGTTTCAACGCCCTCGGCAACGACGGTTAATCCCAGGCTGTGACCAAGCTTGATCACCGCGTCTGTTATGGCGGCATCATCATGGTCTTCGGTGATGTCACGGATAAATGATTGGTCGATTTTGAGCTGATGTACGGGGAATTGCTTCAGATAGGCCAAAGAAGAATATCCCGTTCCAAAGTCATCAATAGCCAGTGAAATACCGAGTTCTGAGAAGATTTTCAACTTGCGAACCACAGCATCAATGTCACCGATCACCATGCCCTCGGTAATCTCTAATTCCAGTCCCTTTGGATCAAGACCTGAAATTTTCAGGGCGTGATGGATATTTTTCACAAAGGCTTCTGACTGAAACTGACGGGCAGAAATGTTAACACATACCCGAAAGGCTGGCATGTCTGAGTCTTGCCATTTTTTAGCCTGAATACAGGCCATCTCCAAGATTTTTTGACCCAAAACCAGCATGAGATCAGAATTCTCTGCAATAGGAATGAAGTAGAAAGGCGGAATCATGCCTTTTTCAGGATGTAGCCAGCGGACAAGGGCCTCGGCCCCGATAATGCTCTCGTCCAGCGTGCTTAAAAGCGGTTGAAAATGCAATATAAGCTCATCATTTTTGATGGCTTTTTCAAGATCCAATTCAACTTGTTTTTCTGTTTTTGCCTTCGCATCCATTTCAGGATTATATAAACGATAGACACTTTTCCCGTCGTTTTTAGCCTGATATAGGGCGACATCAGCCATTCTGAATAATTCTTCGGGTTCTTTCGAATCTATCGGGAAGTAACTGATGCCAATGCTTGTACCTATTTTATGGGAATTTCCGTTGATGATAATGGGTTTCTTAATGCTTTTTAACACGCGATCAGCAGCATTAATGACGTCGAGTTCTTTATCTATATTCGTGTAAATAATAGCGAATTCATCGCCGCCAATCCGGGCCACGGTATCAATTTCCCTCACGCAGCTTTTGAGACGGTTCGCGACAATTCTAAGGAGTTTGTCGCCAGTTGAATGACCATACATATCATTCACATTCTTGAAGCCGTCAAGGTCGAGAAACATAATTGATATTTCTTTTTTCATGCGAATGGCCATACGCATGGCGTCGTCAAGACGCTGTTGCAAAAGATTTCGATTTGCCAGCCCCGTCAGACTATCATGAAGCGCCATCTGCCGGATAAGTATTTCTGCTTCATGACGTTCGGTAACATCTGAAATGACAAGTGTAAATTGCCTTTGGCCACTTACATTAACTTTTTGAATATTAAGCTCAACAGGAAATGTTTTTCCGGTCTTTCGATGCCCGGTACCGCTTTGTTTTCTCAGCTGTGCATCATCTTCAATATTTTCTATAAATTTTTCAATATCCGCCTCTGAGATGATTTGGATCGTGTTGACCAGAAAAAGCAGGTTTTTGCCGATAATTTCATTGGCTGTATAACCGAACATCGTCCTTGCGGCATGATTACAGGTCAGAATGTAGCCTCTGGCGTCCATGGTGATCAGAACATCAGAAATGGCATTCAATATTGCCTCAATATGTTGGGCGGCATTTTCTGCAATTTCGCGCGTAATGGCCAGATCTTCTGCCATTTGAATGGCCTTGGCGGCCTCTATCTCCATGATGGCGCGGTCAGACTGCGCCTCTAGAATACGCAATTTGTCTGCTTCGTGGATATGTTCGGATGGAGACGCCGGCGCAGAGGAGAGATTATAGTTGGGATTTGAGCGCAATGACGTGTCAGAGAAAGTGATGATTAACCCAAGATCGGCGATGACTTCCCCTTTGATCTCAAGTGTTTTATCTTCATTTAAATGATATTCATAGCTGAAGGGAAATAAATCATCAGACGTTTTCGCCTTTGAAAGTTCCGCAAGTATTTGAGAGGCAAAATTGTTGTTTCCCGTCTTTTCCTGCATGTCCCATTTGATGCGGATAATGTCGTTTAATGTTCTTTCTGTCTCAAAAAAATTTTCTTCTACGGACAGAAGATGACATAATTTCTGATTCCAATAAGTCAGAATAAGATCTTTATTAAAAAACGTAACGCCATGAGGTAAGCCGCTTAAGATATTTTGGAATTGGCTCATATTTAGGGTGTTCTGCTTCTTTAAGAGACTTACTACTTTACTATTCATGGAGAATAACTCATTTTGGTTTTATTCACATAGGCAGTAGTATAGCTTGGCTGCCTTAATAGGAAGTTAAAATCACACGACAAGCATATGCCATTTTGAAAGATGATTTTATGACATATAATCCAGATGAATTTTCAGAGAAACTGGACGTTACAGGACATAAATGTCCGGTGCCTGTGTTGCGGGTTCGGCGGGTTCTTGAAGATATGCCTTCTGGGGCTATATTAAAGGTTATGGCGACCGACCCCATGACCCAGATAGACTTTCCTCACTTTTGTGCTGAAAACAGGCATATTCTTATGGAAATGAAAGAGGAAGCGGGCATTTTCTCTTTTATGCTTAAAAAAGCTGGTGAATAGGCAGGGAAGGGGCTATTTAAGTGATGGCCCAGAGGACATTAATAAGTGAAGTGTGTGATATATGAGCGAATCAATTAATGACGTCATTGAGACATTTGAGTTTCTGGATGATTGGGAAGATAAATATAAATATATTATAGATCTCGGACGCCATTTGCCTGCCTTTGAGGACAAATTCATGACCGAAGAAAATAGAGTGCATGGCTGCACAAGCCGGGTATGGTTGATCCATGATTATAGGGACGGAAGCATTATTTTTAAGGGGGAAAGTGACGCCCATATTGTACGTGGTTTGGTGGCGCTTATTTTGATGATTTTTTCCGGGAAAACCCCTGATGAGATTATGGCGATAGAGGCGCGTGACACCTTGGATCTCTTAGGCCTTGAAAAACATCTTTCGCCCATGCGGACCAATGGCTTATTCTCTATGGTGGAGAAAATCAAATCTATTGCCGCAGCGTATAAAGCGGCGGCACACCGGTGACAGACGCCATAAACACGGAAAGGGTCTGAGCTATTACTTCTGAAACGGAAAATTTCAATAATATTGTGCTTCTGATTCCCCATGCAAGGCGTCTGGGGCTGCAATTTTTAACGAAGCAAGAGGGTACGCTCATAATTGAAATGCCCTATAATCCGGAATTGGAAATTATTCCGGATAGCGGAATTATGGCGAATGGGGCTATTACGGCGTTGTTAGATACGGCACTCGGGGCCGCAGTCTATGAACAGTTTGAGGTTTATAGACGAATCGTAACCCTGGATTTAAGGGTAGATTATTTCGAAAAACCATCACCTTTTTCATCTGTCATCATTAAAGCGCGGTGCCTAAAGATGAAAGATCATATTGTCTTTGTCCAAGGCGATGTTTATTGCAAGGATAGTGAGCTACAGATTGCTCATGGTATTGCCGTATTTTCTTATGCAGATGTGGAAAAAATATCATGATTTTTGATTTTCTAACGACATTAAAAGACAGTCAAGAATTTGACCAAAGCCTTGATATTAGCCCCTATGCTAAAATGATGGGATTTCGGTTGCGGCGGCAGGATGAACAGTTGACGACCGTAATGAAATTTCATTCAGACCTCATTGGCTCGCCTTTCCCCCCAGCTTTACATGGGGGAACTGTAGCGGCACTGATGGAGATGGCGGCGCTTACCCAACTATTTTGGGATAAGAATTTTGGGATCATTCCAAAGGCCATCGACATTACCGTTGATTATCTAAGAGCGGGGCAACCGGAAGACGCCTTTGCCCGCGCGCGCGTATTCCGCAGGGGGCGGCGATTTGCCACGCTTCATGCCAAGGCTTGGCAATCAGACCCGAAAAAACCTATTGCGTCTGCCATGCTGCATTTTCAATTGCAGGATTAGGGGTGCTTGGCCGTCATTCTGCCGCAAGGGTCTGGCCGGGAAATTTTATCTGTATACCAGATAAAATCGACCTTTTGCTTCCGGGGATTCTCGCCCTTTTCAAGAAAAGACAGACTAAGCGAGGAGCCTTTAAGGGCCATGTCTTTGAGATAGCGCGGCACTCCAATACCCTTCATAACATAGTCTCGCGCGGCAATCAGAACGGATGTCCTTGGCCAGGAACCGTGAGATATATTTGCCATTTCTAAGGCAAATAACCCGCTTTGCGCGCGGTGGATTAAGGTCATTTTTTGGATGACCTCGGGCGGGATCGGCTCGCAATAATCTCTGGTAATTTCTGATATGAGATGGTTTTTAATCTCTGCGGGAAGGGGGGTCGCCAACAGGGGGCTGAGCGATTTTTTGACATCACGGGGAAGGCCCCTCAAACCCTGCTGATGGATCTGGCCAATTTCATAACGTGAAAAGGCTGCCGCATAGAGGGGGATTTTTTCCAGCATGGCTACATTGTAAACGGGACTGACGATGGCCCAATCAGGTTGGGCACTATGAGACCAGTCGAGGAGCATATCCAAGCCCGTCGCATCATAGTCTTTTAAAGACCCATGATCCCGCTGTGCGAAGATCGCAAAGGCATTTTGTTTGTTTCGCTCTAAATCGCCGAGAAATATGCTAGGGTTTCGATCCTGCCGGGCAAGATTTTTAAGGATCCTGGCAGCAAGTCTGTGATGCCACGGATTATCTCGGCGCAGGCCCAATAAAATCGTCTGAGAGGCAGAAAAATTTTGAAAGAGCGTGTCTTCTGAAATAAATTTTTGAGCCGCAACGTCCCATATTTTTTCTTTGGCAGATAATAAGGGGGATGCCGAGACGGAAAATAAGAAGATAAGAGCGAAAAAGAGATATCTCATGGGAACCTAACAGCACTGAAATCATAAAAAATAATATTTATCTGTAAAAACTGTGGTTTTTATTCCATATTTTGTCAAGTATAGCTTCTATAAACAGGATAAGAGAAAGAAAATAATCCCATGACCAAAATAAATCAGCAGATCATATTGAACAGCCGTCCGGATGGTTGGGTAACAACGGACAATTTTAAATTGGTTGCGGGGGCGATTCCCGTGATCGGTGACGGTGAAATTCTTGTCCGCAATCTTTATATGTCCGTTGATCCCTATATGCGAGCGCGGATGAATGATGCAAAATCATATGTGCCGCCGTTTCAAATTGGGCAAGTCCTGGAGGCCGGCGTGGTTGGGGAAGTTGTCGAGTCTCAGAATTCTAAATTCAAAGAAGGTGATGTGGTCGTTGGCATGATGGGCTGGGAAAATTATTCCAAGTCGGACGGGGTGGGATTATTGACCGTTGAGAGAGGGGCTGTACCCTTATCCTATTACTTAGGCGTTTTAGGGATGCCGGGAATGACGGCCTATGCCGGATTGGTGGGGGTGGCAAATCTTCAGCCAGGAGAGGTCGTTTTCGTTTCTGCGGCTTCTGGTGCGGTGGGCAGCGTTGTGGGACAAATCGCTAAAATTATGGGCTGTGACGTTGTGGGCTGCGCGGGTTCTGACGACAAGGTGGATTATCTGATCAATGAATTGGGTTTTGACAGGGCCTTTAATTATAAAACATGCGGCTCTATTGCAAAGACGATAGCCACTCTTTGCCCCAAAGGCATTGATGTGAATTTTGAAAATGTGGGCGGCGAAATCATGGAAGCGGCGCTCTGGAATATGCGGGATTTTGGACGCATAGCCCTATGCGGGATGATTTCTGACTATAATGAAAAAGGCATGTCTCCCGGGCCAAGAGGCATGGGCATTATCATTCAGCGCCGTTTGAAAATTCAAGGTTTCATCGTGTTTGATAATCCTAAATTAAACATGGAATTTGTCCAAAAGGCGTCGGGCTGGCTCGCAGAAGGTAAATTGAAATATCGAGAAACCGTAGCGGAGGGGTTGGAGAATGCCCCCACCGCCTTCATTGGCATGCTCAAGGGCGAAAATTTTGGCAAACAAATCGTCAAAATTGCTTAAAAATTTATGTCTTGATCAGCGCGGAAAAACAATTATGTAATTTTCGCGCTGTTTCATACCAATCAAGATATTTCATGTTTTCTGAAATTTGCTGTCTATCCCAGTCATGACTTAGGGCTACGTTAAGCGCGGTGATTAAGGCCTCTGCATTCCTGTGGGGTAGGAGGATGCCGTTGTCCTCTGTCACGACTTCTGAAATGCCGCCAACATTTGTGGCAATGACGGGCGTGCCGACGGCAAGGCTTTCCAAAATAACATTGGGCATACCTTCCATGGATGACATGAGGATTGTACATTTTGCATGTCCGTAAAGATGCGGCAGTTCTACCTGCGGCACATGGGGCAGGAAGGTCACGCGGTTTGCAATACCAAGTTCATCAGCCAGTAATTTCAAAGAGTTACCAAGTTCGCCATCGCCAATGATGATGAGGCGCTCATCTGGCAAGGCGGCAAGGGCGTGCAAAATATAGGCTTGCCCCTTTAAGGGAACCAAATTGCCAATGCTCAGCAAATAGTCGCCAGTATTATTACTACCGTGATTGAAAAAAAACTTATCCACGCCGTTCATCAGTACCATAATTTTTTCTTCGGCAACGCCGTAATGGATGAGGCGGGTTTTCAAGGCTTGGCTGACGCAAAAGATTTTACTGGCATAGTTTATGGCCTCAAGAATAGGGCCTAAATGTTTTTTTTGCGCCATCCAGAAATTGACGTCACTGCCGCGCGCCGTGAGGACAAGGGGTTTGCCATATTTTTTGGCGAGCCTGTAGGCCGCAATGCCATCCGGATACAGATAATGCCCATCAACCAAATCAAAGCGCTCGTCATCCGGATAAATTTTTGAAATGATTTTATCCGCCGCCCTTGCCATTGCCTTTGCGGCGTCGATCAGGTTTAACCCGGGAATTGTCATGTAGCGGGGATGATAAACGGGGATATTTCCTTGCTGTTCCTTTGCCGGGACTTGATGGTATGTATGAAATTTGCTGCGAGGATATAGGCCGAGGAGCGGGAAATATTGTGTGGGGGCGATGACTTTGCGGCTGGTGCCTTTTATCTGATCAAAATAATCCATGCGGTTTTTAACAAAAACACCATGACGTGGGTTTATTTTGTTGGGATACAGGGAGGTGAAGGTCAGAATTTTCACGTATTTTCCTTACGGGTTATCAAGAAAAATTTTCTTGTCGGGACAAGAACTTATCAAACATCATCAGTGTCCAGAGTTGTGCGCTGTTATCGCTTATGCCGCTTTGGTGATTTTCCACCATAGACCTAATATGGTCGTTATTAAAGAAATGAGAGTCCATCATGCGTTCGCTTAAAACGGACTCTTTTATATTTTGTTTTAATTCGTTTCGGAACCAATTGCTTAAGGGGACAGAAAATCCCATTTTTGGTCTGTAAAGAATGTCATTTGGCAGGCGGCCTTCCAATGACTTTTTGAAAATATATTTCCCCTCCCCACCACGAAGCTTAAAGTGGGAAGGCAAGGTTGCAATCCATTCCACAAGTTCATGGTCAAGAAGGGGAACCCGTACTTCCAAAGAATGGGCCATAGAGGCCCGATCTACTTTAGTGAGGATGTCGCCGACCAAAAATGTTTTGATGTCAATATATTGCAAGATAGATAGCGGGTCATCACTGCCGGAATTCGCGCCATATTTCTTAAATAAATCTAGGGAATCATATCCTTGAAGATCGCCTTTGAAATTTGCGCTAAATAACTTATCACGGGTGCCTTTTTTGAGGAGGGAGACCCCATTGAAATAGCTTTCTACATGGTCCATAGCTAATCCCTGAAAGGTTGATTTTGCCCGAAACATACGTGGGGCCCAATCGGCCTTGGGAAAGGATCTACCCAAGGCACCAAAGAGAGGCTTTCGGATATTTTCAGGAAAAATGCCCCGAAGCTTTTGTTCAAACATTTGTAATTGATACCGACGGTAACCCGCTAAAGTTTCATCGCCGCCATCCCCGGACAATGCAACGATAACTTTTTCGCGGGCAAGTTCGCATACGCGGTAGGTGGGCAGCGCTGAACTATCGGCGAAGGGTTCGTCATATATATCAATCAGTTTTTCGATCAGGGAATAATCATTGGGGTCTACCATACGTGACCAATGGTTGGTTTTATATTGGCTGGCTACTTTTTCGGCATAACTTGTCTCATTAAATTTCGGATCGGAAAAGCCGATGGAGCAGCTATTGACAGGATCATCGCTAAGGTCGGCCATATTGGCAACAATAGCTCCCGAATCCACCCCGCCAGATAGGAAAGCCCCTAGGGGAACATCCGCGACCATGCGAATTTTTGTGGCCTCTTTTACCCGTTCGTTTAATTCATTACGGGCATCTTCAAAGCTGCCCTGATAATCGCCGGTGAATTGTACGTCCCAATATTGTGTTTTTTGCAAATTCCCGCTCTGTAAATCGATGGTGATACAGTGTCCTGGCTCTAGCTTAAAGGCATTTTTATAGATGGTATTAGGCTCGGCAACATAGCCTAGGGAGAAATAATCCTGAACGCCTTCCGTGCGCATATTCCTGATAAAATCAGGATGAGCCATAAGTGCCTTTAGCTCAGACCCAAACAGAATGGTTTTGTCTCCAAGATGTGCGTAAAATAAAGGTTTTATACCCAGACGATCACGGGCCATGAAAACCTGTTTATTTCGGTTGTCATAAATGACATAGGCAAACATGCCCCGAAACCGTTTAACGCTGTCCGGCCCCCAAGCATGATACGCATTAAGAATAACCTCTGTGTCGCAGTGGGTTGTAAAATGATAGCCTTTTGCCGCCAATTCCTGGCGTAATTCAACGAAATTATAAATTTCGCCATTATAAACAATGGTGACGTTATGATCCGCCGTCGTCATGGGTTGCTGACCATTTTTTATATCAATGATAGAGAGCCTGCGGTGGCCAAGGCCCACGCCGTTTTTACAATATATCCCTGCTTCGTCGGGGCCGCGATGGATTATGGCGTCCGTCATTTTTTTAACAAGTGACGCTTTGGGTTTTTTATCAAGCGAGGTGATGATTCCGGCTATGCCACACATACGAGAGGGTTTTCCCTATTAAAGAATATTTACAAAAGTCTGCTTTTAACGACAATAATTTAATTATCTTTTAATGTCAGGGAAAAAATTTTTTAGCGAAAGCTATAGCCTATAATAAAAAAAATGCTCCGGCATGAGCCGGAGCAGTTGGAAGATATCAGGGATGAGGGCAATTGCCCTAAATCTCTAATATGAGATAAGATAATTTACAGGACGTTCCGCTTTCTAAGAAGAATAGTTGCGTAAAGCAACGCGGCGGCAATACCGAAGCCAACCCATAGAGCAGGATCAGAAATTGACCGGGTAATATCCAGCGTAGATTGTGGATTGAAGACAATGAAATTTCCACTAAAACCATTCTCCCCGCCCATAATATGAGCCCCTGTCATACGTAACCCAACAAACTCAATCAGATGCCTTGAATGTAAAAATAATCCTTCAAATAAAGCGACCAAGGCAACAGGTATCGTTGCGACCAAGAGGGGCGTACGTTTAGCAATGACAGAGGAAAGCATGAACCAAGCAAATACGGGTAAGGCCCACAGGCTGAACATGATGATGTATAGTATTTCATTAAGAACGAGGGCCGGCAGGTTCATTTGTGTCCATAAAAGATCCCAAGCACTATGGTCCGTTCCAATGGTGGCAAATGAGCCAACGATCAGCAGAAAGATCTGGAATATCAAGCCAAAGCCGATGGCTACCATGGGAATAACCAGTGTCACGGTCAGTAATTTTGATAGAACCGTTTGCAGATCTGATACAGGCATAGATTTCCAGAATAGAATGCTGCTATCTTTTCTCTCGTCGTAAAGCGATCCTAGTGCGGTAAAAACCATACAAAACCATACACCGATCATAATTGGTGCGGTAGATGCCAGTAAAAGATGGTTGACACCTTCTTTTATACCTTGGGCCTCTTGATCGGACATATTGGAGATGACTTCGCTTAAGGTAAGGGATTCGCCATTAATGTGAATTGAGCGTCCAAATATCCCCATGCCGATGATGATCAGACCCATGGATAGGGCGGTGATAACCAACGGGGTGGTGAAAATGGCGCGGCGATTTTCCCAGTATTCCCTAAGCATAAGGGCTTTAAAAGGGTTGTATCCAGTTACTTTTATAATGGAGGCTAACATTTATTTTCTCCGGGTGTTCTTGGTTATATTGACAGGAAATATCATATTTTTCATCACAGCAGACTACAGATGCTAAAGGCGCAAGGGGAGCCCGTTTGGTCAAATTCAAAGAAACTTTTCCCTTGGGGGACATAAGACATATTGGCAATTCCGGTGATCAGTAAGCCGCTGATAAGGCCAGCAAGAATTAAGGCCTTGACCTTGGGGCTTAAGATTCTGGTGCGAAGGGTCGACATGATTATTCTCCCTCCATAAGGGTGACAAATAAATCTGATAAATTTAACCGGCTCACGTCACCGATTTTTTGAAGCGCCTCGCGCGACTGATCCTTAAAGACAAAGGATGTTCTGCCCAGATGCGTTTGTTCCGATATGGGCCCCCGTTCCCGGGCGGCATCCCTATTCTCAGGGGAGGTGTTAAGCACCATCCATTGAGACCCTATGTCGTCCATATCTGCATCAAGAATGATACGACCTTCGCGGATGAAAACGACCCGAGACAGGATATTTTCAATCTCATCCACCTGATGCGTGGTGATCAGAATGGTACGATCCTCATCAAAGAAATCTTCGAGAAGCTGATTGTAGAATTTCTTCCGGTACAGAATATCAAGACCAAGTGTTGGCTCGTCGAGGACGAGAATTTTTGCGTCAATGGCCATAATCAAGGCCAGATGAACTTGTACAGTCATACCTTTTGACAGGTGCCGGATTTTTTTATCAAGAGGCACACTGGTTCCGGCCAAGAATTCTAAGGCTTTTTCCCGGTCAAAGCTGGCATGGACACCCTCGACAAAATCAATGGCTTCTGACACTTTAATCCACTTGGGCAGAGTCGCCACATCGGATATAAAGCAAATTTGCTTCATAAGTTCATCACGCTCGTCGTAGGGGTTAAAGCCCAACACATCTAGCGCGCCGTCATATGTGCTAAGGCCCAGGATACTGTTGAGAAGGGTTGTTTTACCGGCCCCGTTGGCCCCAATAATGCCAACGATCTGGCCTTTTTGGATGGCCAGGTCAACATTCTTCAAAGCTTGAAACGAACCAAAGGATTTATTAAGATTATGGGCTGTTATGATATTAGACATAGGGTCATCCTTGCTTAATGGCTGTTGGTAACATTAATTGAGTCTATCAACTGTTTTGTATCAAGCCCGAGACGTGAAATTCGTTTGATGATATTTGGCCACTCTTGCTCCAGAAATTTTTTTTGTTCTGTGGCGAGTAATTTTTTTCGCGCACCTTCAAGTATAAACATGCCAAGACCTCTTTTCTTTTCGACCAGACCATCATCCACTAATTCGGCATAGGCTTTTGATGCGGTGATGGGGTTAATCTGATAATCTACCGCAACTTTACGTACCGAAGGGAGGGCTTCGCCTTCCGTTAAGATACCGTCTATAATCATAGTCAGTATCTGCTCCTTAAGTTGCAGGTAGATCGGTTGATCATTCTTCCACTGTGCTGCCACGGTAAATTCCTATCTATTTAATTTGGCACTATAACTGTTGTGGTGTTTAAGTGTTGTACAAATATAGTACACCATATCAACAATAGTCAAGAATATTTTTTAATATATAATAAATCTTTTATTTACAGTCTGTTATGTCGCATGACTTATTAATAGAGGTGTTACATTTGCCGATTTTCGTGCTAAACAGAGGGTCTATTAGGAAAATAAAAATAAGAATAAGACTCGGAAATTGATATATTTCTTTTAATTATATTAGATAAATGAGCGGGAATGTGGTTATATGTTTCTCAAAATTATGGCCCATTGCGGGATGTCAGCAAGGAAAAATGATGAAAATAGGGATAAATAACATGCCTGAAATATTACCCTATGCTAGGGTTCGGCATTTAGGGTTTGTTTTATTTTTAGGGTTTGTCATGTCTATTTCTACACAGGTTTTTGGGGCTTCTAAGGCAGCGGGTAATATGGTTGATCTTATCGTTCATGGGCGCTATGTCGTCACCATGACGGCGGAAAATCCGGTCATCGAAAATGGCGCGGTTGCGGTGCGCGGCGGCGTTATTGTGGCTGTTGGACGCGCTGAGGATATTGCGAAAACATTCACAGCAAAAAAAGAAATATCTGGCAAGGATCGCATTCTGATGCCGGGGCTTATCAATGGGCATACCCATACGTCTATGGTGCTCTTTCGCGGCATGGCGGATGACCTGAAGCTGATGACATGGCTGCGGAATTATATTTTTCCTATGGAGGGTCAATTTGTTGATCCAGACTTTATAGAGGCCGGCATGAATCTGGCCTGCCTTGAAATGATCAGGGGCGGAACCACGTCTTTTGTGGATATGTATTTCTATCCGGATAAGGCGGCAGATGTGGTTGAGGCTTGTGGCCTTCGGGCCATCATGGGGTCGCCGTCCATAGATTACCCTAGCCCGGGATTTAAAGGCTGGGATGATTCTTTTGCGGCGGCGGTTGATTTTGTTAAAAATCATAAAAGCAAATCGGGGCGGGTTACGGCGGCCTTTGCGCCGCATTCTCCCTATACGGTATCGCCCGAACATATGCGCCAGCTGGCCGATGTTGCGCGGGAACTTCATGTCCCCATCACAACGCATTTGGCCGAAGATCGCGCAGAACTCACCATCATAAAAGAACGCTATCATACCACCCCCATAAAACTAGCGGAAGATGAGGGGCTGCTTGATAATAAGTTGATTGCGGCCCATGTGGTTCATCCGACGTCAGCGGAAATAGATCTTCTGGTTAAATATAACGTTGGTGTCATTCATAATCCTTCCTCAAACCTGAAAACCGCCGCCGGCATCGCGCCGATCCCTGACATGTTAAAAAGGGGGGTGCGTCTGGGCCTTGGGACGGACGGGGCCGCGTCCAACAATGATCTTAATATGTGGGAAGAAATTCGTCTAGCCGCCCTGATTCATAAAGGCGTGACCTATGATGCCACGGTCATGCCTGCAGAGGCCGTATTGCGCATGGCAACCATTGGCGGCGCGGAAGCGGTGGGGCTTGATAAGCTTGTCGGCGATATTGTCGTTGGAAAAAGAGCAGATCTCATTCAGGTGGATCTATCTGCGCCTCATATGACGCCGCTTTATGATGTGATGTCACATCTTGTTTATGCCGCGAGCGGCAGTGATGTCGTGACCACAATCGTTGACGGTAATATTTTAATGCAAGACGGAAAATTTATGACCCTTGATCCGGCATTAATCCGCAAAAAAGCCAATGACATTGCCGAAAAAATCACGCGGGCGCTTCAGAAGAAAGACTCTAAGCAATAATAGGAAATTGGGGACTATATCTCTTGACTGAGGAGGCGGGATACTTGCGGCGATTTATGTTTTGCAATCTCGTCCAGGGTCAACCCGTGTAATTCATGGGGAAAGATCAACCAATCACTGGTCTCATGGATGTAATAGTCGGGCACCCGTTCTGTCTTGCGTTTTTCAGGCTTGTAATAAACAGTCGCAATACGGGTGTCATCAGGCATATTCCGGCGGCATTGTTCTGATAAATCGCGGATGATGGCATCCACGCTCAGGCCGGTATCGAAGACATCATCGACGATCAAAAGTTTATCTTCGGCATTGATATTTTCGACAATATAGCCAAGGCCATGCACGCGAACCGTGGATGTGCGCGTGGCAATCCCGGAATAGGATGATGTGCGAATGGCAATATGATCAGATTCGAGGCCGCGATAATCCAGATATTCTTGCACCGCAATCCCAATGGGCGTGCCGCCGCGCCAAACCCCAACAATATAATCTGGCTCAAACCCACTTTCCAAAACCAAATGCGCTAATTTGAAACTGTCGTCCAATAAGTCATTGGCAGAAATATATACTTTATCCATCGTCTTTCCATTTTATTTTTTATGTGGGCCAGTTTTGTTATGTAAGCCTGTTATGCGAAATTACGCTATATCCCACTTGATTATTATATTTGCAATATTTTTTCTGCCTATTTTTTTTTCAAGCGCCTCATATGTCAATAATCCTTCCTGCGTGTCTACACGGGAAATGACAGAAACCGCATTGGTGGAGGCGGCATATAGGGCGACCTCAGGCGTATTTCCAGAAGAAATAAGGCAGGCGAGTGTGGATGAAAAACTGTCCCCCGCACCGGCAGATCCCTGCATCACCACCTTTTGAGGCGGGCAGTAATACAGGCTGTTGTGATAAAGCAGATAAGCCCCCTTGCTGCCATCAGTAATGACAATATATTCTGGGCCGCGATCGGATAAAATTTTCATAAATTCAACCAGGCCAAGGGAGAAACCCCCAAATTTAAGGCCAGATTTAAGCAGCGGCGGCAAGTCCCTTTCGGGATTCTCGGCAATCATAATGGCTGTCTTTTGATATTCAGAGACAAGCTTTGGCACCAAAACTTCGCATTCAACCTTGTTAATGGACAAGAGGGTAATCGACGGCAGGCATTTCAGGAAATCGTCGCATAATCTGGTGAGCTGCCGAATACCGGGGTTGGAGACGATAAAACATTTGGCCTTGGCCGCTTGGGCGATGATAAGCGGAAAATAATCAGCAGATTCATTGCTGAGGTTAGTGACATAAACCAGACTATATTTGCTAAAATCCACGGCGGTTACCATGTCTGCCGTAAGGCAGCAATTGGCCCCGCGATGGGTGAAAATGGCGGCGTTATGATCATGGGATGAAATATGAACCGCCACGCCGCTGCCGACCGACTCAACCACAGTCAGGTGATCGAGAGAGATATTTTCTGTTGTCAGGCGCTGGATAATTTTTTCCGCGTTGAGGTCTTTTCCCACCAGCGCGAGGATGTCCGTTTTCATGCCGAGGCGGCTCATACAGACTGAGGTATTGGCCCCGCCGCCGCCCACATAGGTATCGATGCTTTTGGATTCTACTTTTCGGCCTTGCTCCAGCATAAGAAAGGACGAAGTCATATTATGCAGCGTCATCAATTCTACTTTATCATCTTGGATGACGGTAATAATGTCGATCATGACCGATCCCACCGATAAGGCGGTTTGGTGCGGGCGTTGTAATTTTTTTAAGGTCATTAATCGGATAATCCCTCTATGAAATGCCTTAAAAGCTGACGAACCTTGTCATAGGCCTTCTCCGCCTCGCTCAGGGTTTCCCCGTGGGACAGCTGGTTTGGCGATAATCCCGCCCCAAGGTTGGTGATCAGCGATAGTCCCACCACTTTGATCCCGGCATGCCGGGCGACCAAACATTCTTGAACCGTTGACATGCCCACGGCATCAATGCCCATTTTGCCCAGCATACGGATTTCGGCGGGCGTTTCAAAATTAGGGCCGGCTAATTGGACATAGACCCCATTATAGAGATGAATATCAAGTGCCCTTGCCGATTTTTGTAAGGCTTGTCGCAAACCAAGGTCATAAGCTTCTGTCATGTCAAAGAACCGGGGGCCGAAATTGTCATCATTCAGGCCGATAAGCGGGTTATGTCCGGATAAATTCACATGATCCTCAAGGCACATGAGGGATCCAGCGGGCATGCCCGTATGGAGGCTGCCGGCCGCGTTGGTAATGATCAGAGTTTCCACGCCTAGCCGTTTGAATGTTCGAATAGAGATGGCCAGCTTCGCGGCGGGGTGGCCTTCATAAAGATGCATTCGCCCTTGCATGCAGACGACGGGCGTTCGCCCGACCTTGCCAATGATCAGGCGGCCCGCATGTCCGAAGACGGTTGGCTGGGGGAAATCTGGTATTTGGTCATAGGAGATGACGGTGTCAATGTCCATACTGTCGCCGAATTTTCCAAGTCCGCTGCCCAAAATAAGCGCCGTTTTGGGGAATTCCCCTTTATAGGCGGCTTTAATGGCCGATACACTTCTGTCTATTTCTTCTGTGGTCATATTTTTCTCTAGCTCGTGATTAAGGCATAATATACTATGATAAGAGAGTTATACAATTAAAGGGAAAATTTTTCTCTTTAAGGATAAAAAAAGATAAAATTTCTGGAGAAAATAACGTGCGTGCCATACTGATTGTGCTGGACTCTTTTGGGGTGGGAGAGACCGATGATGCCGCGTTGTTTGGCGATCAAGGGGCCAATACCTTTGGTCATATCGCGGCGCAATGCGCGGCGGGAATGGCCGATAAAGAGGGGGTGCGATCAGGGCCGCTAAACATTCCAAACCTTATGGCGCTAGGCCTAGGCCTGGCGTCTGAAGCTTCCGCAGGTCATGAGATAAAAATCGAAAAAGCAAAAAAAATTATCGGAAAATACGGCTATGCGGCAGAAAAAAGCAAGGGCAAGGATACCCCAAGCGGCCATTGGGAAATGGCGGGCGTGCCGGTGGAATTTGATTGGGGATATTTTTCATTGGAGGCACCAAGCTTTCCAGAGAAATTAATCAATGACTTGGTGAGAGAAGGAAATTTGCCGGGCGTTTTGGGAAATTGCCATGCCTCTGGCACGACGATCATTGAAGAATTGGGCCTGGAACATCTTAAAACGGGCAAGCCCATTGTTTATACGTCGTCTGATTCGGTTTTTCAAATTGCGGCGCATGAAGAATCGTTTGGCTTGGATCGGCTCTATGACTTATGTGACATCGCGCGTAAACTGGTGGATGACTATAACATCGGGCGGGTGATTGCGCGGCCTTTTGTTGGTGATCGTCCGGAAAACTTCATTCGCACGGGAAATCGGCGAGATTTGTCAGTGCTGCCCCCTGCGCCGACCTTGTTGGATTTTTATGCAGAAAGTGGCGGCGAGGTGATTTCTATTGGTAAAATCGCGGATATTTTCGCCCATCAGGGCATTACCCAAAAATATAAAGCCCACGGCAATGCCCAAATTTTTGACGTGTTGATGGAACAGATAAAGACGTCGTCTGATGGCGCGATCCTCTTCGCCAATTTTGTTGATTTTGACATGCTCTATGGTCATCGGCGGGATGTGACAGGTTATGCGGCGGCCTTGGAAGAATTTGATCGGGGCTTGCCAGCAATATGGGCGGCTTTGCGGCCTGATGACATAGTTGTCCTGACGGCGGATCATGGCTGTGACCCCACATGGCCCGGTTCGGATCATACAAGGGAGCATGTTCCGGTGATTGCCTTCGGGCCAAATATCGCGCCGGGGCCTATTGGAAAAAGAGAAACATTCGCTGATATTGGCGCGAGCCTCGCCCAGCATCTCGGGCTTGCCCCGCTCAAATTTGGAACCTCGTTCCTCTAAAATAAAGTTGAAAGAAGACGTGAAACAAGAAAAAAAGATATTGATCAATCATTTCCCTCGGGTGATGGGCTGTGATTTTCACCCAGACTGGGTTGATGACATCAAAGTGAATAAATCGGCGGTGGATCGGCGCATTGCGTCCCTATCGGGTCGGCGCACGGTGAAAAAACAATGGCAGGCGGCATGGATGCTCAAGGCCATATCCTGTATTGATTTGACCACGCTTTCTGGCGATGATACCCCCGGCAGGGTAAGGCGGCTCTGTGCCAAGGCGCGGCATCCTGTTCGGCCAGATATTTTGGACTCTTTGGGCTTTGACCATCAAAATCTTACCACAGGGGCGGTTTGCGTTTATCATGAAATGATCGAAACCGCTGTTGAGGCCTTAAAAGGCTCGGGCATACCCGTTGCTGCCGTTTCCACAGGCTTTCCTGCGGGGCTGGCGCCGCTGGATACGCGCCTTGCCGAAATTCGGGCGTCCGTAGCGGCAGGGGCGGCGGAAATTGATATTGTGATTAGCCGCCGTCATGTGCTGACGGGACATTGGCAAGCGCTTTATGATGAGGTAAAATCCTACCGCGAAGCTTGCGGCGCGGCCCATATGAAATCCATTCTGGCCACAGGGCAGTTGGGCTCCATCACGAAGGTGGCCAAGGCTTCTATGGTTTGCATGATGGCGGGGGCTGATTTTATTAAGACCTCTACGGGCATGGAACCCGTTAATGCCACCTTGCCCGTAAGTCTGGTGATGATCCGCATGATCCGGGATTTTTACGAAAAAACCGGCCAAAAGGTGGGCTATAAGCCTGCGGGCGGTATCGGAACGGCGAAGCTCGCGCTGCAATATCTTGTCCTTATGAAAGAAGAGCTGGGCGATGACTGGCTCGATCCGAATCTGTTCCGTTTTGGCGCGTCCAGTTTATTGGGCGATATCGAACGGCAGCTTGAACATTTTGTCACAGGCCGCTATTCTGCGGCGAACCGTCATCCTATGGGTTAGGACCTTTACTTACATGAAAATCACAGAAATATTCGAAACAATGTCATACGGGCCAGCCCAAGAAGAAGCCAGTTACGTGCAAGACTGGCTGAAAAGCCATGAGGCGGGTTTTAAGCTTTTTATTGATGGCAAATGGGTTTTGCCAAACTCCTCAGACCGCTTTATCGAGAGCCATAATCCGGCAACTGGTGAGCGCCTTGCTAAATTTTCTGCGGCGGGCGCGGACGATGTGGACGCGGCGGTTAAGGCGGCGGCAAAGGCCTTTCCCCAATGGTCGAAATTAGCGGGTCATGAGCGGGCAAAATATCTTTACACGCTGGCGCGACTGATTCAGAAAACATCGCGTTTTTTAGCGGTTTTGGAAACTTTGGACAATGGCAAGCCGATCCGGGAAAGCCGTGATATTGATGTGCCCTTGGTGGCCCGTCATTTCTATCACCATGCGGGCTGGGCGCAGATCATGGATCAGGAATTTTCCGATCAGGAACCGCTCGGCGTTGTGGGCCAAGTGATCCCGTGGAATTTCCCCCTCTTGATGATGGCCTGGAAAATAGCCCCGGCTATCGCGGCGGGAAATTGTGTGGTGCTGAAACCTGCGGAATATACCAGCCTGACCGCCCTTTATTTTGCGGAATTATGCCAAGAGGCGGGATTGCCGCCGGGCGTGGTTAATATTGTGACCGGCAAGGGAGATACCGGCGCGCATATTGTTAATCATCCGGACGTTGCCAAAATCGCCTTTACGGGATCGACGAATGTTGGCCGTTATATTCGGGAAGCCACGGCGGGGTCGGGCAAGAAACTGACCTTAGAGCTGGGCGGAAAATCGCCCTTCATTGTGTTTGAGGATGCGGATATAGACGGCGCGGTGGAAGGCCTTGTGGATGCGATCTGGTTTAATCAGGGGCAAGTCTGCTGCGCGGGATCACGGCTTTTGGTGGAAGAAGGCATCGAGGGCCGCCTCATTGAAAAAATTAAGGTACGGCTGAATAAATTCCGTGTGGGGGACCCTTTGGATAAAGCCATTGATATGGGTGCCATTGTGGATCCTATTCAATTGGCCCGAATTACGGCCCTTGTGGCCCAAGGCACGGCGGAGGGCGCCGAGGTTTGGCAGCCAGATGTGACTTTCCCTAAGGAGGGCTGTTTCTATCCGCCCACCTTGATCACCAATGTCAGCCCGAGCAATATTGCCGTGCGCGAAGAAATATTTGGGCCCGTCCTGACGGTGATGACCTTCCGAACCTTAAAAGAGGCGGCGGATCTGGCCAATAATACGCGATTTGGTTTGGCGGCGAGTGTCTGGTCAGAAAATATCAATCGGGCTTTGGAGGTCTCATCCCTGATTAAGGCTGGTGTGGTGTGGGTGAATTGCACCAATCAATTTGATGCGGCCTGCGGTTTTGGCGGCTACCAGGAATCTGGCTTTGGCCGCGAGGGCGGCAAGGAAGGCCTGTATGAATATCTGAAGCCCATCGGAGAATGGTTGCCTGAGGGGGGGGCGAGCCACGCGAGAGGGGGGAGCTCAAGTAATGAGCGGGTAGCGAATGGTAGATCCCCCCATAAGAATATAGATCGCACGGCCAAGAATTATATTGGCGGCAAGCAGGCGCGGCCAGACGGCGGAAATACGCGCGTTGTCCTCAATCATGACGGAAAAATAGCGGGCAGGGTCGGGGACGGCAACCGAAAAGATATCCGTAATGCGGTGGAGGCCGCTTTTAAAAATCCTGGTTGGTCATCGGCCACGGCCCACGGGCGGGCGCAGGTGATCTATTATATTGCGGAAAATTTAAGCGCCAGAGAAAATGAGGTGGTTGAGCAGCTGATTACCCTGACAGGCGTTCGTAAAAAAGCCGCTAAGGCAGAGTTTGACATGTCCGTGAGCCGCCTGTTCAGTGCGGCGGCCTGGGCCGATAAATTCGATGGCTTGGTGCATACGCCGCCCGCGCAGAATGTGACCCTCGCCTTGAATGAGCCGATTGGTATTATGGGGATTATATGTCCCGATGTGATGCCTTTGCTGTCGTTTATATCACTTGTGGCCCCGGCGATTGCCATGGGGAACAGAACGGTGGTCATTCCATCGGAGCGCTATCCCTTGCCCGCGACGGATTTTTATCAAATTTTGGAGACCTCAGATGTGCCGTCAGGGGTGATTAATATTGTCACGGGTGATAGGGATGCCTTGGCCTCTGTTTTGGCCAAACATGATCAGGTCGGGGCGGTATGGTATCACGGCTCTGCGACGGCAAGTGCCATGGTCGAGCGGGAAAGTGCGGGCAATCTGAAACGAACCTGGGTCAATGATGGCCGCGCGCGGGATTGGCTGTCTGCCCACGGGGAAGGGCGGCGATTCTTAAGGGAAGCCACACAAGTAAAGAATATCTGGTTGCCCTATGGGGACTGAAAAACCAAAAATGGTATAAAAATAATAAGGGAGAGGAAAGAGCCTTATGCTCATTGGTATTGTAGGGATTATAGTCATACTCGGTCTGGCATTTTTATTGTCGGGGGATAAAAAAAATATTAATCTGCGGGTGGTTGGAAGTGCGTTTTTTTTGCAGTTAGCTGTCGCCATATTTGTTCTGGTGGTTCCTTTTGGCAAGAATGTCTTGGAGGCCATGTCAAACGGCGTTAATCGGGTGATCAATTATTCCAACGTAGGGATAGATTTTATTTTTGGCGGCCTCGCGGATATGGATAACTTCGGTTTTATATTCGTGGTGAAGGTTCTGCCCATCATCATCTTTGCCTCGGCCTTGATGGCGGTTTTATATCATCTTCATATCATGCAATGGGTGGTGAAAATTTTTGGCGGGGCGCTCCATTGGATTATTGGCACGAAACGTGTTGAATCGCTCTGCGCGGCGGCGAATATTTTCTTGGGCCAGACCGAGGCCCCGCTGGTGGTGCGGCCGTATCTTGGCAAGGTGAGTGACGCACAGTTTTTTACCATTATGGTGTCGGGTCTGGCGTCCATTTCTGGCACAATTCTTGCGGGTTATGCCGCCTTGGGGGTCAATATGGATTATCTGATCGCGGCCAGCTTCATGGCGGCGCCGGGGGGTCTCTTGATGGCGAAAATCATTATGCCGGATCCAGAACCAGAAGACTCTGACCTCCATCTGTTGGATGTGGAAAGCTTTGACGAGGGCGAGAAGCCGGCCAATGTGATTGAGGCGGCGGCCAATGGGGCGGCGGATGGCCTGAAACTGGCGGCCAATATTGGCGCCATGTTGCTTGCTTTTGTGGCTTTGATTGCCATGTTGAATGGAATGATAGGCGGTGTTGGCGGCTGGTTCGGTTATGGCGACCTGACGTTTAATCTTATTTTAGGGAAAATATTTGCGCCTTTGATGTATGTGATGGGCATCCCTTGGGCCGAGGCCGATATTGCGGGAAATTTAATCGGTACCAAACTGATTCTCAACGAATTTGTCGGCTATGTTGAATTGGCAAGGCTGCCTGATGGTGCTTTAAGCCCGCATTCGGCCATGATTGTCACTTTTGCGCTTTGTGGCTTTGCAAATCTAAGCTCAATCGCTATTCTTATGGGGGGATTTGGTGTTTTGGTTCCGAAAAGGCGGCATTTGATCGCCAAATGGGGCTTGAAAGCCGTCGCGGCAGGCTCTCTTTCCAATCTTATGAGCGCGGCTTTGGCAGGACTATTAATTACGGTATAAAGGGTAAATTAAAATGACGAACAATATGACATATGACGTTCCCGCTGAATTTGCGAAAAATAGTCACCTTGATAATGACAAATATCTCGCGCTTTATCAGCAGTCCCTTGATGACCCTGAAGGCTTTTGGGGCGAAATGGGAAAACGTCTTGATTGGATCAAACCCTATACAAAAGTCAAAGATGTGTCCTTTGCCAAGGATGACTTGCATATCGCTTGGTATAAAGACGGCAGCTTGAATGTCAGCGTGAATTGTATCGACCGCCATTTACCTCACCGTGCCGACCAAACCGCCATTATATTCGAGCGAGATGACCCGACAATTTCAAGCAAAATCACCTATCAGGAACTCTATGATCAGGTCTGCCGTTTTGCCAATGTGCTGAAGGCCCATGGGGTTAAAAAGGGGGATCGCGTGACGCTATATATGCCCATGATTCCCGAGGCGAGCTATGCGATGCTGGCCTGCGCCCGCATTGGAGCGGTGCATTCGGTGGTGTTTGGGGGCTTTTCGCCGGATGCTTTGGCGGGACGCCTGAAAGACTGCGACAGTCATGTGGTCATTACCGCTGATCAAGGCCTGCGCGGCGGACGCAAGGTTCCGCTTAAGGCTAATGTGGATGCTGCGCTGACCAGAGACGGCGTGAAGGTCAAAAGCGTCATCGTGGTGCGTAATACGGATGGGGATATTCCCATGACAGAAGGCCGCGATTATTGGTATCAGGATGAGGCCGCCGCCCATCCGGCCCACTGCGAACCGGCCGAAATGAATGCGGAAGATCCTTTGTTCATTCTCTATACCTCTGGCTCCACGGGGCAGCCCAAGGGCGTTCTCCATACGACCGGCGGTTATCTGGTTTTTGCCAGCCTGACCCATGAATGGGTTTTTGACTATAAGCAAGGTGATGTTTACTGGTGTACGGCGGATGTGGGCTGGGTCACGGGGCATAGCTATATCGTTTATGGGCCGCTCTGTAATGGCGCGACCACAGTGATGTTTGAAGGCATTCCCACCTATCCCGATGCCTCACGGTTTTGGCAGGTTTGCGAGAAGCATAAGGTCAATATTTTTTATACGGCACCAACGGCGCTTCGGGCCTTGATGGGGGCGGGGGATGATTTTGTCACGTCATGTGATTTATCGTCTCTGCGCGTTCTGGGCAGCGTGGGCGAACCGATAAATCCAGAAGCTTGGAATTGGTATTACAAGGTGGTTGGTAAGGAAAAATGCCCCATCGTGGATACCTGGTGGCAGACGGAGACGGGCGGCATTATGATCACGCCATTGCCGGGGGTCACGGCCCTGAAACCCGGTTCAGCAACAAGGCCTTTCTTTGGGGTTCAGTTGGAATTGGTTGACGGGGATGGCAAGGTTTTGGAGGGGGCTGCGGAGGGTAATCTTTGCATTACCGATAGCTGGCCGGGACAGATGCGGTCGGTTTACGGCGATCATGAACGGTTTGTCCTGACCTATTTCTCCACGTATGAGGGGAAATATTTCACGGGCGATGGCTGCCGCCGTGATGAAGACGGTTATTACTGGATTACAGGCCGAGTGGATGATGTGATCAATGTGTCTGGTCATCGCATGGGCACCGCCGAGGTCGAAAGCGCACTGGTCGCCCATAAAGATGTGGCCGAAGCCGCCGTGGTCGGATACCCTCATGACATTAAGGGACAGGGAATCTACGCTTATGTCACCCTAATGGCGGGCATCGATCCCAGCCAAGAATCTCATCAAATGTTAAAAGATTGGGTGCGGCGGGAAATCGGCCCGATCGCCACGCCAGACCATATTCAATTTGCACCGGCACTGCCCAAAACACGGTCTGGTAAAATCATGCGCCGCATATTACGCAAAATTGCCGCCAATGAACATGACGGCCTAGGCGACATATCAACCCTCGCCGATCCGTCGGTCGTTGAGGATATTATTTGTAACCGTAAGAATAAATAAAGTCTGTGGGAAGGACAAATATTTAAGGAATATCGTTCAGATGCTATAGCTGAATGGAAATCGCTTATGGCATAATGACCAGCCTGTATCTGTCACTTTTGGGCTATTTCAGTTTCTTTTGGCAAGTCCCTTCACCATTCAATATATATGAATACGTATGCAGTTACTTGTCAAAAAAAATTATTAAATATAGGTTGTAACTGTGTTTGTCACTAAATTTAAAGTGTATTTTTTTACATGAGAGGCGGCTACATATGCAGGTGGACTTGGGGTAATTCCTTTTTCTGTAGGGCAGACCTATGGGCATTTGGGTCAGCCAGTTATTAGGACAATTATTGTTAATAATTTGGCTTAGGGGTTTGAAGATAAGTTCCTTTCATTAATTGATTAAGAGGAGAGAAGCTATGCCAAGTAGGAAATATTACTTGTTTTTTGGATGTTTAGCTATATTTCTCATTAGTATTGGAACAGTTATAGCGAGCGATTGGCGTACGTCGATTGTTCATATAACGGCCTTGCTTTTTGTTGGAAAAATTTTCTATCAAGCCGGCGTTTTAACACACCTTGATTAGCTATATTTCTCAGTCAATATATAAAATTTGAGCTCATTAGACCTCATAGGAGAAGGAGGAACTAAGTATTTTATGTGGAAAGAAATTCGGATTTCTTTCCACATAAAACCCAAAAACACACTTAAGCGCTGCGAGTTCAACTTAAAAACATTTGGTAATACCCCCGATAAATAGAGGTGATGGATTCAACGGGGGCATTACCCTATTCAGCCAAGAAGTATCAAAAAACAAATTGGCTATGTTAAAAATAATCATCCATAGGTAAGTCTTTTTGCCATAAATATTATACCCTTAATTTATCCTTCCATCTGAAAAGTTACCTTGTGTTTTACATTATGCACATCCACTTTTGCTTCTCCTTTACCTGCGGGATAATAATAGAAGTAGCTTATGGCTTTGCAGGCCGCTTTTTCGAAGTATTTTTTTGGAACGGCTTTAATTATTTTGCATCCCTCAGTTCTGCCACTTATTTTCACGGTGAATTCTACAATCACATGGCCTTCAATGTTTTTGGACATTGCGGCGTAGGGATAAATGGGGGCTATTTTAAGTATAGAGCGCAACTTTCGGGGATATTCGGAATCTTTATCAACTTTGACTATTTCTAAATCTTCATAGCCAAGTTTTTTCATTTTATCATTGAGTTTTAGGGTGTTTTTATGATCGTTTAAAAGAGTATAAACAACGCCAAGCTCGCGAAAATATTTTTCATTATCGGGGAAATTCTCAGTAAGATATTCAAGTTCAGTTTTTAGGTTTTTAAAGTCCTTATCCATCCAATATAATCGCCGCAACCTTGAATGCCATGATTTTGCTTTTTTTGATTTTAAGGAAGGATGAACAATTCTTAAGACTTCTTTCATTTGATATATTGCTTCGGGAAGTTTTTCTAATCCCTCAAAAATTTTAGATTTTTGTGTGTAAGTTCGATAACGGAAATGAGTGTTTTTCTCCTGAAACATTTCAATATAATGAAGCGCCTCATCATATAATTGGATTTTCATATAATAACTACTCAATACTCTAAAAAGTCTTTTTTTGAATGAGCCTGCCGCCGCCTTCATATTTAGGAGTTGAGTAATTTTTTCTTCATCAACTTTCCCTGTTGGAGAGACATCGTCAAATAATGCATCAATTGTATCTATGACCTCGTCATAGTCGTGTTGAGTGGGTCTATATTTCTTTAATCCCGGTTGATAGACATATAACTTGTCTGTTTCTTCCTTTCCAATCGCACTAATACGAAAATAAATTTGGCTATAAATTAAATCAATTTCCTCAGAGAATTTTTTTAAATCTTCAACAGAAACATGGTCTTGCAACGTCTTATATTCATATTTTATTTGGAATTTTCCATTTGAATATTCTCCTTTCTGCTTGAAAGTATGATAGGGGCTTTTGAGATTATTCTCAAATGGCTTGAAAAGTCTATCGGGCAATTCAATATTTAAGATAGCCTCTACTCTTAACGGGAAGGCAAGCTGATACGGTGCCTTTCTTCCTTTAATTTTTGCGGGCCTCCTTAGGGCATCAGAAATGTTTCTGGGTCTGTATTCAAAATTGGTTTTGTTATATTGTTGATCATATTTTGCCGGTTCGGGGACAATGTAATTTTCGATTAATGTGAGAGAGTTATCATGGTCTTCAATGGCGAAAGGCTTGTTTTGCGTTATTCCTTCAAACAGCGCTTTACGAGAGTCATACAGATAAACACCTATTTGTTTTAATCCAGCATTCATCACCTGTTTTCTCATATAATCTGCATTTTCGTAATTATATTTTGTTTTTCTAGTCCATTTTGCTTCTTTATGGAGACCATTTGTTAAATCAAAAAAATCAGTTACCAGAGAATGAGGAAATTTTTCATCCCTTTCTCTCAGGGGAATGTTGGTAAGAGCAGATTCCCCTTTTCTTAATACCAGGGCCTTCTCATATCTTGGTGGTGTCAGGTCCGCAGTCCTCCCTTTGATTATAGACTGTGTGGGATCTAACCAATATGTTTTATTTTTGGTTTCGACTTTAACAATCGCATGGTCAAATGCGAAGGGTGTTATCCCAAAGTTATCCAAATATTTACCACCGATGGATTCAACGGGTCACTGCAACATACGATATTAATCTTAAAACAAAGAAGGATTACAGCGTATGTACAAGTCAGCGGCTATGGATGAGCGTAAGAGAGTTATAATTTGGGATAAATGGGGAAGT
>Ga0316204_10001354_pt1 | contig 68412 bp, 63 predicted proteins | sample 6monrhotite_MG_2_FD_205661 | JGI IMG/M metagenome (GOLD analysis project Ga0316204, IMG submission 205661) | Microbial mat bacterial communities from mineral coupon in-situ incubated in ocean water Damariscotta River, Maine, United States -... | ecosystem: Environmental > Aquatic > Marine >... | reverse complement strand
GGTGCTTTTTTGAAGTAATTTTCTAATTGCATAAACATACTGTTTGATTGATTTTCAATGCATATTATGTCATTCTCTTATTTGAAAAGTCCGAATTCAGGAAATCGAACCCTTTTGTAGCTAATTTTTATCAGTTTGGTTTTTTAACAAGGATTAAGTGGCCTCTACTCTTGGTATATTACATTTATAACAAAATGGAATACTACCTCCTGTTTGAACATTCTGTATTATTTTATTCCCTAGTTTTGTTGCATGATTAATCCTACGATAACAAATCTAGTAGCTACCGTAACCATTGTGCTATTATTGGTTTTCTCTTCCTATTTGCTATCATATCAAAAAGGAAAATCAAGCTTAGTCTTACTGGCTCTATTTTTTTTAGCAAATACATTCTATCTCATAGACTATTTACTTCTTCCCATTGAAAGAGTATTGGGGCTATCGCTACAATGGTTCGATAATATCGGTCTGTCATTTGCCTTTTTGTTTGGTCCTCTCATCTTGTTTTTTATTCAATCGATCATAAAACCAAATTTCAGTATCTCTAGATCTATAGCATGGCATCTAGTGCCTTTTGTATTCTTTCTGGGGTTCTTTACTATTGCCGATGATGCGCTATGCGATTATGGCTATATCCCATTGTTTGTACATCTATTTATCTATTACTTTATTGTATTCTTTAGTCTAAAACGGCACGACGCTAAAGTCAAGTCTTTTTTCTCTGCTTTGGATGAAATGCGTTTAATGTGGGTTACCTATGTGCTTATTGCGTTTGTTCTTATTTCTGTGATCGATACCACTTCTACTATTTTAGCCTTATTTCATCTTGACAACCCTACTACAAGAGCCAACCTTAATTTCTTTTCTGTAGTTATTAATTTCGGATATGCAGTTTATATGTTTTATAAGTCCCTACATCTTCCTAGCTATGCGGTCCATCATGAAAAGCTACCTATTGAGAAATATTCTAACTCCAGACTGGCTGATGAAATGAAACTGGAGATTCTCAATAAAACGGAAACTTTTTATTCAACTGAAAAACCATACTTGAATCCATCATTAACCATTAGCGACGTCAGTGAAGCAATAGACGTTCCCATAAAAAGCATTTCTCAAGTCATTAATGAGTTCCGAAAAAAAAATTTTTATGATTTCACCAACTCATACCGTATCGATGAAGCGAAGCGACATTTAGCCGAAACCAATGATGAGAAAGAAACTATTCTAGAAATATTGTATAAATCTGGGTTCAACACAAAGTCTTCTTTCAATACGGCATTTAAAAAACAAACCAATCTCACCCCTACCCAATACCGGCGTAACCACAACATCTAAAATTTCACATTAAAAGGTTTCAATCCTTGAACTAGGTCGATTTGACAAATTCGGTTCTGTACTTTGCACAGTAAAAATTTTGTTAGATGATTAGATCAATTCTAGTATTTGGCTTACTAATTACATGTGTCGCATTGCATTCACAGAACAATACTATTCGCGGAAGTATCATAGATATGACCTTCAATCCTATTGAGAATGTTACTGTAAAGCTCTCGGTAATTCATGCAGATAGCACTACCACTTTTAACCAAGGTATTGTATCTAATTCCGAAGGAGGTTTTATGTTTCAAAATATAGCTTCAGGGAAATACCAGATTGAGTTTAGCCATTTAAATTATGACAATTACATAATCGAAATTATACTTGCAGAAAAAGAATCTAGACTATTAAACAATATACTATTAACCGAAAGTCTAAATCAACTGGATGAGATTATTATCTCAGGAGAAAAACTTCCTATAGTGCAGACCGCGGATCGAATTATTGTAAACGTGGCTGAAAATGTTGTGAGTGCAGGAGGAACAGCCATTGATATATTGAAACAACTTACAACAGTAAATGTCACTTCAGAGGGTGCTGTAAGTATAAAAGGAAAGAGTGATGTTGAAATATTGGTTGATGGCAAACCCTCAGGTTTTGCAGCCCTTCAAGGACAACGGTTCTTAAGTCAGGTGGATCTGAGTACTATTGAAAAAATTGAAGTGATCTACAATCCATCTGTTGCCAAATCTAACAGTGGTGCTGGAGGTGTTATTAATATCATCCGAAAGAAAAATATCAAAATTGGTTTTAATGGAAGCATAAGTACGGGCATCGGTAGTGATGAATGGCACCATTTCTCACCTCAGTTAAGTTATAAAACGGGCGCTTTTAATCTATTCTTCAATTACACATTTCGCAATAGAAAACGATTAAATACCAATACCACATTTAAAGAACAGCTACAACAAGACGGTTTGCAGACTATTGATGAAAATCAGTACGGAGCGCGAAAAGACAAACGAAACAACCTTGAGTTTGGATTGGATTATTACTTAACGGAAAAGAAGTACATTACCTTTTCGGCTAACTATAGAAATAGGGACAAAACAAACGTACAGGAAAGGCGAACGATTGTAACACAGCCTAATACAACTACCCAATTACGAATAGGTGACATAAGCGAACCTGAAACCAATGAAGGCTGGGGCGCAACGGTACAATATAAATCCTCATATAAAAACGATAGAAGTTTAACTGTTTTATTAGATTATGTGCATTCGGTTGAAGATGAAGATATCTTTAGAGAAGAAATGGTTTCCGATGAAGGATCAAACTTTATTGATGGACAGCAAAGCTTTTATATAGATACGAACAATCGATATTTGATTGATATTGAAAATGAATTATCTCTAAATGAAAAAACAAAAATGATTTTTGGGGCACAGACCGTTTATAGAAAAATCCAACAAACTTTTAATGCCCTGGAATTTAACAATGACACCAATACATATGAAAATATCCCAGGCTTAAATGATGTGTTTAATTATGAAGATGTTATAACATCTATCTATTCACAAATTGAGACAACCTCAAACAAATGGTCATATGAAGTGGCAATTCGGTTGGAATTATTAAATAACAAATACAAGTCGGAAGGTGTAAACAGCCTTTTTAGGGACAGTTATTTCAAGGTCTTTTCAAGTCTCAAACTAACTCATGACTTTACCGATAAGACTGCGCTTATTTTTTCTGCTAAGAAAGGGATTAACCGGCCTTCTCCAAATAGGTTAAATCCATTTCCTGATGTTTCTAACGCCTTTAATGTTTCCATTGGAAACCCTGAGTTAAATCCAGAGATATTTTACAATTTTGAAACAGGTCTTAACACAAAAGTCGATAAGATTTCCATAACTACCGGTCTGTTCTTTACAGTATATACAGATTTAATTCAGCGAATAACTGAATTAAGAGATGACGGTGTCACCTATAGGTTTCCTGTAAATATTGATGCGATGTATCACTATGGTGCGGATCTTAGTTTACAAACCAATATAACTAAATGGTATAATCAACAATTTGGAGGGGTGCTATATAACAGGACTTATAAAGACGATTTCATTGAGACTTCTGAGAAAGTTACCTATGCACTAAAGAGTGTAACCACTTTACAAATATCAAAACAGTTGGAAACACAAATTTTTGGGAGCTTTAACGCACCAGAGAATACACCTCAAGGAGAGATCAAGTCAATCTACTACTTTGATGTAGGTGTTGAGTATAAGTTCCTAAAGAACAAAGCCAAGGTATCCCTAGTAGCATCAGACATCTTTAATACGTTAGATGAGAATACCATATTAATCAATCAAGATCTAAGGATAAAGAACAATCAAAAAATAAATTCTAGAAGGGTGTACGCAACCTTTAGATACAAATTTTGATAGCCGTACCTATTACGCTTTCCAAACAATGACTTCCCTCCTCTTCCATATCTTTCCTTTGAATGGTATGGGATAACCCATGACAAATTTCACTACCTTCAAAAAAAATTAGATTACCAGACAATTAATTCAGAAAACACCCATGGCAGAGCAGAAAGATTTAGATTTTACATATACCACAATCGACGAGATATTTCGTCTGAGCATGGGAGAAACAGGAGATTATAGCGGTGCAAAATACGATGGCGATTTTTCCATGTCATTGGAAGAAGCACAAAAAGCAAAACATAAATTTATTGCAGACAGCCTCAACATTTCCAAGGGTAGCAAAGTACTCGATATGGCCTGTGGATGGGCTCCTTTTACACGATATGTAACACATGACAGAGGCGCAGAAAGTATTGGTTTAACACTCTCGCAAGGACAGGCAGACGCCTGCCAAAAAAACGGGTATAATGTGATGGTACAAGATTGTCGCTATGTGAAACCAGTCGATTTTGGAACCTTTGATGCTATTACTTGTATTGGTGGATTAGAACACTTTTGTTCGGTAGAAGAATGGCAAGAAGGCAAACAGAAACAGGTATACAGCGATTTCTTTAAAGTACTCTATGATTTGTTACCTGTTGGCGGTCGATTTTACATGCAAACAATGGTTTTTAGCAAGAATATGATTGAATTTGAAGAATTGGATGTGAATGCCGAAAAAGGGTCAACCGCCTATATTATGGCACTCATGGTAAAACAGTTTCCTGGATCTTGGCTTCCGTATGGTCCCGAAATGGTAATTGATTGTGCCACACCAGGATTCAAACTAATTTCTCAAAGTAGCGGAAGACTGGATTATATAGAAACCATCGCTCAATGGCGTAAGAAATTCAGAAAATTTAATTTGAAAAAATACTGGCTATATCTATCGCTTATTCCAAGATATTTCATGGATAAGGAATTCAGACATCTAGTAGCTATTTTTAAAGTTAGCCCCAACAGGGTTTGCTTTGAAACAGAGGTTATGGATCACTATCGATTGGTTTTCGAGAAGGTTTAACCTTCTTAGTAGTAATAAGGCGTTTAAAATCTTTCAGTTTTATACATAAAAAAAACCATCAATTATGATGGTTTTTTTACAAGCAATGTTTTTGGTAAGATGAACTATACCAAACGTACTTTTACAGCACTTAAGCCTTTATCTCCTTTTTCTACGTCAAATGTTACCTGATCGTTTTCTTTAATGTCGTCGATTAGATTTGTTGAATGTACAAAGATATCTTCATTAGAGTCTTTGAGGTTAATAAAACCAAATCCTTTGGCATTATTGAAAAATTTTACGGTACCTTCTTTCATTACGTTTACTTTATTAGTATTTATTAATTTATTTATAAGTCGTTTTATCATTATTTCTGTTTTTTATTAAAATTTGTACTCGCCGTTCCTACACAACACTTACTTTTTCCTTTTCTCCTAGCATACGCAACATTCTCGTGTGATCCTTAATAGCTTGACTGAACGATTTTTTTACGTTATATGGCATACCAAATTCTTGCGCTGTTTCTGATACAATCTTTGTTAGTTTCTTATAATGTACGTGACATACATCCGGAAGCACATGGTGCTCTACTTGATAATTTAATCCGCCTATAAGCCAGAATAATAGATTGCTTTTTGGAGAGAAATTAGTAGTGGTTGCGAATTGATGTCCATACCAATCTTCTTTCATCATGCCCTCGTTATCAGGTAATGGGAATTCATTTACTGGCATAATATGTGCCACTTGAAAAACGATGCTCACCAAAAAACCAGTAACAAAATGCATGCTTATAAACGCCAATACGACAAGCCACCATGAAAATGGTAACATAATAATAGGAAGAGCTAACGCATAGAAATAATAAAACAGTTTCCATGCGATCATGCTTGCCAATGTTTTTTCGTATTCCCCCTTCTTATCTAAAAATCCCATAGCTCTGTAGCGATTTAATCGCACAAAATCTTTTGAAGTAATCCAAGATATGGTAGATATTCCGTAGAAAAACCAGATATATATATGCTGAAATTGATGCACCCAATAATGCTTGGCATGTGGGGAAAATCTTAGAAAAAAGGGAGCATTAAGATCATCATCGGCATGTTCAATATTGGTATAGGTATGATGTAAGACATTGTGTTGTATTCTCCAAACGGTTGCATTGGCTCCAATTAGGTTGAAGGTATAACCTAAAAGCGTATTGATCTTCTTGTTTTTTGAATATGAACCGTGAATTGCGTCATGCATAACACCCATGCCTATTCCTGCCATTCCCAACCCACTAGCGATATACAACGAAAAAAGCATCCAAACGTTGGTAATCATACCAGATGCCAGTATTAATAATGGTAAGATAAACAAGGACAACATAATTACCGTTTTCACAACCATCGTGGAATTGGCATTTCGGCTTTTATTATGGGTTTTAAAATAGGTGTTTACCCTGCTTCTTAACGTTTTTGAGAAATTGGTATTTACGTCTCTTGAAAATTTTGGATTATCGATGCTCTTATTTTTTATTTGATTCTTGTTACTTCAAAATAGCCTATAATTTAAGCTACCATTATATTGAAGCTCTGTGACGAATCAGACTGTTGAAACTGATCTATGTCTATTAAAAAATGAGAGAGCAAAAGATTAATTAAAATTGTGAGAAATTAAATAAAGGAGAGCTGTCTAAAGAATTAACTCTGCGAATGTAGTCTAAATTATCGTCTGTTTTGACAAGAATGTGTTAAATAGTTGATAATCAAATTTATATGTTGCATCAAGACCACCCATCGTACAGGTATTGAGTCATTAACGATCCGATAAAAACTTCGAAACATAAAATCACACAGAGATATAATGTGTTCTATAATCAAAATATAGTCTCAAAAGCGTTTTAACCAACATCAGGAAAATATTTTTAACCCTGATTAGGACTTACTCACAACATAAACCCAAGGAAAGCATCCCAGAACCTGTTTCTTTACAGTGTAATTAATATAAAATTGCCTCTATGGATCGTAAAAAGTTTCTTATTAACAGTACCTTGGCGGGTGGATCGCTATTTATGTTGTCAAGTTTTAAAGGTGAACCTCAAACTTCTGTATTTACAATAGAAGAGATATACGAATTTGTCGCAGCTGCTCATAGTAATCTTGAAAAAACTAAGAAAATAGTAGATGCCAAACCTCTTATATTAAACGCTACAAGTCAAGTAGTTCAAGGTGATTTCGAGACCGCTCTTGGGGGTGCTTCTCACATGGGACGACGAGACATTGCTGACTTACTCATTTTACGGGGAGCTAGAATGGACATCTTCTCCCTAACCTTTCTGGGCTACACAGACTTTGTAAGAAAGCAAATAACTACATACCCACATTTACTTAACTCTTATGGTCCGCATGGCTTTACTCTTTTGCATCATGCCAAAGTGGGTAAACATAAGGAGTTAGCAAATTGGTTTATAAATCAAGGGTTAATTATAGAAAGAAACAAAGATGTTTTTAACGAATAATCTTAATGAATAAAACACAAACAAAGGCAAAATACGTATTTACCTTACACTAGTCGAAAGACTTCTTTAATCTAATTGATACTATGAGAATGCTTCTCTCTGGGTATTGATTATCTGCTTTAACCTTCTATCGAAAAATGGAAAGTTAAAAAAGTTCTATCTTCAAATAAATAATAATAACCTCTATTAACCCTATAACCAGATGAAAAAATCACTCTTATTATTTGCTTTAATATCAACTATTTGTGTTAGTTCCTACAGTCAGGATAACGCAGAGGTTAAAAGAGTAGCTTTAGATTATATTGAGGGCTTTTACCAAGGTGACACATTGAAAATAAATCGTAGTATTCACAAAAATTTATCAAAATTTGGATATGGAATCAATCAAAAATCGAAGAAGTACGTAGTGCATCCTATGACCTATGAAGGCGCGATAAATTTTGCACTTGGAGTGCAACAAAATCCAAAATATGCAGCTCCAAACGATGCTGTGAAAAAGATAGAAATTCTAGACATACAAGATAAAATTGCGTGTGTAAAATTAACCGTTTATTGGGGGATTGATTATTTATTATTAGCCAAAGAAAATGATAAATGGATGATTGTAAAGGTGTTATGGCAAGAAGTACCAGAGTGAAAACATATATAGTAATCACCTCTTCTTTTGACTAGTTTTCGATCATTTTTATGATTGACATAAATTAAGGAATACATTCAGCTATCCAATTGGAACTGTAGATTTATATTCATTTCATAATTGTAAATTACCTAGTAAAAGAAATTGTGCTGGATACAACTAAACATGACATACTGAATAGCGTTAACTGGAAAAAGTTTGCGCTCGCAATTTTTGTTATTGGAAGTCTATGGGCTATCATTCTTACTTTTAGCAATGGTATCTTTAATATAACAGAAGGAAGAGAAGTTCCATGGCTTCATATTTTTATAAACAACTACAATTCTTTTTTTGTTTGGATGCTACTTACTCCGGTACTATTTTATTTTTCCATTCAGGTTTACTTTACCACAACCAAATGGTATTTAAATGCCATAGCCCATCTGTTATTTGCGGTATTAATTATTACTCCCCTGCATTCATTTTTGTTTATTTCTATAGATTGGTTTGTTCAATCTCGACTGCATCTTTTAACCATAAATGAGGGTTATCAAGATTATTTATCTGAATATTTTCTAGTCTATACTGTCTACGGATTATTAACATATGGCATTATCATTGGATTTCTATCAGGCTTTGTCCTTTATATTAGAAATCGCAAAATCTCTAAACAGAAGTTGGACTTACAAAGCAGATTAATGCAGTCAAGAATTATCAATTTAAAATATCAATTACAACCCCATTTTCTTTTTAACAGCATGCAAACCATCTCCAACCTTATGCATTTGAATGTAAATGATGCTGATGAAGCCATCGCCAACTTAAGTGATATTTTAAGGTTCTCAATAAATCAACTGAATACTGATCTAATAGAGATTAGTAAAGAAGTAGAAATAATCGAAAAATATATAAGCCTTCAAAAGCTACGTTTTAAAGGAAAAATAGAACATTCATTCTCAATTCAAAGTGATTTAAAATCAAGACAAATCCCAGCCCTATTGCTTCAGCCTCTTGTAGAGAATTCTATAAAACACGGATTTGAAACAGATGGGAGTTCTCTAAAAATCATCATTGAAATTTTTTCCCATAACAATACCATTTCATTGGTAGTACAGGACAATGGTCCCGGATATGAACAAGGCTTCGAAAACAAATCCAATATTACAGGAATCAAAAACCTGAAAGATCGGCTTCAGTATTTCTATGCGAATGATTTTAAATTTATAACTGAGAATACGCCAATAGGAACGAAAACCGAAATTAGGCTACCTAAACAGACTAACAATGACTAAATATAGCATCGTAGTTGCTGATGATGAAAGCTTAACAAGGGACAGGATCGTCGCTTTATTAGCTAATTATAGAAACTTCAATGTAGTGAGCGAAGCGTCAAATGGTTTGGAGACCGTGAATGCAGTTCGATTGCATAAACCAGATATCCTCTTTTTAGACATTAAAATGCCCCTTTTGAACGGCTTTGAAGTCTTGGAAGAGCTTTCTAAGGAAGATTATAAGTTAGTGGTTTTTATAACCGCCTATGACGATTATGCCATAAAAGCATTTGAAAATGAAGCCATTGATTACTTATTAAAACCATTTAATGACAGAAGGTTTGACATATTAATTGGTAGAATTGAACAATACATGGTTCGGTTTTATGAAGAACCAATACTTATTATTAAAGAGCACAATGATGTTTATAGAGTTAAGACAAAAGATATCATTTATATAAAGGCAGAAAACAATTACGTGTGTATAGTACTAGATAGGACTTCCTATAGAATGAGAATTTCATTGAAAGAAATCCTTAATAAATTGGATAATAGCTTCATTAAAATTCATCGTTCATATTTAATAAATAAATCCCAAATAAAGAGAATGAAACATATTAAAAGTGGCGATTATCTATTTTTAATGACAAATAAGAAAAGTATTATTTCATCACAATCGTATAGAGAATGGGTTAAGCTGTTAACACGGTAAGTTGCACTAATGTCGTTTTACTTCTAACACATTTTAAAAGAAGTGCCCATGTCTCAATCACAAAGTCTTAAAACTAGCTCAACTATAATTTATACTGTAAAGAAGCGGCTAGTAACTATCTCTTAATCGCATTAATAGGACAGTAATTCCAACAATTCCCCCAAAAAGAAGGGCCATAGCGAGGTAGTCAGGTATAATCATAACGAAAAATGAGTTTTCTAGAATTCTCTAGTTTCCGTTATGACACCAATCGTTTTAAAAAGTCACATAGTCACATTCAATTTTCGATAGTTATTCCATTTTTATCAGGGAATTTACCTGTAATTAGCCATCCTCCAAAATCTTCAGATACTGCCATTAAAAGTTCATTCTTTCCCTTTTTAAGATGTAAATAAATACCGTCAAATAAACCGATAGTACCCAAATACCGATAATCTCTACTACGCCATCTATTTGTTCCTCTATATATAGGCTTTCCATTCAATAGCGCCACTACTCTATCACTGTAACCAAAATCAAAATACTTTGTTTGTTTTGTATCTGAATGAATAACGATTTTAGCAAACACGGTGTTCGCCTCTCTGTTGTCATCATATCTAACTACTTGCCGCGAAATATTAGCAGCAACTCCTTCTTCGACTGTTGCAGTATGTTTCCAGGATCTTTCAGAAATTAAACGAGTTAATTTTTCCAATTCATCCAATCGTTTTTCTTCAAACTTATCTGAGATCTTCCAGCTGCTAACGATGCCTTCAATGGGCTTTCTTTCCTTGGGATTAAAATTGACAATTATTGGCTTAGTGTGATCCACTTTTATATTTGCGATGTGGAAACCAGAGCGGTTTCCACCAGTAATATAAACATCACCATCATTTCGATCACCCAGCAAGTTCCATGATAAATTTGGTTCTTTTGAATAATCCAAGAATACCTGAGCTCTATCGTTGTCTATAACTAATTTTACATGAGTCCAGTCGTCGAAGTTATAATTGTATGGAAACGAATATTTCGGACCAAAATATAATTGCCATGGTGCAATTCCGTTTACCAAGGGAGTCGTCTGGTTTGCGTCGGGCTTCCCAGATAAATGGGGTCTAATATACCATTCCTCTCCATTATTACCAGCTTCGTCTACTCTAAAATTAACCCCTGGAAAAGATTGCGCTTCTTTTAAATGAATATCATATTCAATAGTTCCATTGCTAAATTTTCTGTCCTTAAGTTTCATCGATCCGCCCTTTAAGTACACAGCATTCTCTCCTTTATGAGACTCAAGTATATAAGATTGTGCTTCTATTTCCCAATGCAGCGTATCTATAGGGATTGCTGTTTGAGCATGAGTTTGCGCTGCTAAAAGTAAGAGCATACACACGCAACTCAGGTTTTTGATTTGATATGACATTCTAAATGTTCTCATGAGTAGTTATATTGAACATCAAATTTCACCCAAGGTGTTATTTCTCGCAGTTAAACATTCGTTAAGATTAAACAACAACTTCGTTCAATCTGATTCAATGTTGTTCACGTGGTTTTTTTTCGTGAATTTTGCCTCTATGGAGCAGACTTATAAAGACTATAAAGATGTACAACAGTGTTTATTGCAAATTGAAGAAAATCTGGGTTGGGGTAGTTCTTCCCTATGGCATAGCAATGTCTTTGTTGAATTGAGTGAAGCTATTAAGCAAAAAACGGGGGTTCTTTTAAGTCCAACAACACTAAAGCGTGTATGGGGTAAGATTAATTATGACAGTGCGCCTAGTATAAGTACGTTAAACGCGCTGGCCGAGTTTATTGATTATTTAAATTGGCGAGATTTTAAAACTAAAAATAATGTCAAAAAGGCTTCTGGTATACCCAAGGTAATTTCGTCTAACCTTTGGATTATAGTGACTTCTGCTGCAGTTATGACGATTGTATTTATATCCTTCTACTCTATGCAAGGTAAAGACATTCCAATAGAGAATGATTTCTCAAATCTTGAATTTAGCAGTAAATCCATAGCCGAAGGGTTGCCAAATTCCGTTGTTTTCGATTTTAATTTTGAAGGAATAGAATCCGATAACATCTATATTCAACAATACTGGGACAAAACTAAAACAATTAAACTAAGGCCAAATCAAGTGCAAGCAACGGGGCAATATTATTTCCCAGGCTATTTTAGGGCTAAATTCGTCGTGGATGGGGAAATTAAAAAAGAACATGATTTGTTTATTAAAAGTGATGGATGGTTAGGAACCATAGACTACGAGCCTATTCCAAAATACTATACTAAGGAAAGTGTTTTTCAGAAAAATTTAAGCTTACCAAATACTGCATTACAGGAAATTGCTTCTAGCGAAAAACCGTTGGTTTCTTCCTTCCACTATGTTACCGATTTAGGAAACATCTCTGGAGACAATATTGAGGTTGAGACTTCAATAAAAAGCCTGTATACCGATAAATGGGGCGTGTGTCAAAATACGACTATTCTTGTTCTAGGGACTAAAAGTGCTATTATGATTCCCTTTGCAATTCCTGGCTGCATTTCGGAATTAGGAGTTATGCTAAGTGAGACCTACTTGAGTGGCAAAGAACACGACCTATCCGCTTTCGGAACAGATTTATCTGTGTTTCAACCTATTAAAATTCATATAGAAAATAAAACGGTGAGCGTTTACATAGAGGATGACTTAATATATAAAAGACAATATCAATCTTCCATAGGAAACGTAGTGGGGATTCGATATCGTTTTTTGGGTGCTGGAGAGGTAGATTATTTACATCTAAAAGATCTCAACACTGAAAAGAACATTTTGAATCAAGATTTTTAAAATATGCAGAATATCCGCGTGTTAAACCATGTGTTGCCTTCAGGTAAAGGGTTGTACATCTGGCTCTACAAATTCCATTTTAGCTTTTTTTGAACTAAAAACGTCCACACTGTAATGACTATTAATTAATGATTTAAAATCAGTTTTTAATTGCGGAAATTGGTTAATAAAAGTCTCAAAATTCTTCGTTTTAGATTTTTTTACAAAATAATTGACAGCTCTAACTGCAACAATAGTCAACGTTTTATGGTATTTATCCGTTGCGCCAACATGGGTTACAAAGTTTTGTAGCTGTGTTTGTATATTGGCTTCCGCCTTATCAACTCCATACTTGGTAATATGAATCCAAGCCAATCGTAGATGTGCCTCATGACTAAATAATTTAGGATCTAATGAGCAGGTTTGAAACTGATTTTCGAATTCAGTATCAGATAAATTAAAATGACTTTCCATGAACTAAAAACTTGCATTTTTCACTAACCATATAGGCAAATATATGTTTTCCGTAGAAAGGAAAAGGGATTTAGACACGCTACCCCATCTTAAGGATCGTCCTGAGAGTCACATGTAAGGCCATTATTTTTTAATCTTTGGTCGGTATCGCGCTTGTCGTTTCATCAATAAAAAACACCCCATCAAACTGATATGGAATGGAATATCGTGACCAAAAGCCATAATCGAAACTCACATGATTTGCAAACCTAATAGGAATCAGTTTGTTTAGCCAATCATGGTCACGAGACATCTTAAAAAATAGGTTTGGTTTCTTTTTAATCACTGCTACCTGATGCATGGCTTCTTCCAAAGATCCTTTTGGGCTCTCAAAAAGAGGGCTTTCAATTTGGGTTTGATACGAGTAGGTTTTGAACGCTCGATACGTTCCATTGTGTGTAGAAATTCCAAAGCTTTTATAATCATCCTTATATCGCTTCGAAAGAAATGAACCCATAGAGGCACTACGATGCAAATTGTGACTTGTTTGAGGATGATCTCCTCTGCTTATATGAACATCGTGGGCCCAGATAACTATTTTTTCTTTTGGATACTTATTTTTAATGTACCACAAAAGGTTATCATTCATCGCAATATCTCTGTATAAATCGTCATCATTGTTTAACATCATTTGAAAGTACTGTCGTACTAGATTGGCATATTGTATCCCGTATTCAATAGCTAAAGTATCAGCCTTTGTTTTGGCTTGCAATAGCCATGCTGTTCTTTGAGAGGCAACCTCATTAAAGAGTTTCTTTGATTGTTCAATGTTTTCAAGTTGTTTTACGGAATCCCTAATCATAAAAGCATTTACCCCCTTGTCTTTAAGGTCTTTTAATTCAGCAATACGTTCGGAATAAAATATGGGGTCCTGCTTCTTTAAAAACTGTGATAGTTTTTCCATCGAAGGTGTTATGTTTTGAATATCAAATCCAATAAAGGAAATCATATCATCTGGGTGCTCAATATTAAAGGCCCTAATCCATTCAATCAGTTTCACGACCTCCACTCTATTCCAAACATCAAAACACCCTGCCATGCTTTCTTCTAAGGTCCCTATGCCTGTTTGTACATAGCGATTGATATTTTCTCCAAATATTTGATGGTCTTCTAATGCGAAAACACGAAACCCCAATTGGGTAACCGCATATTGAAATAATTTGTGTTTTAAGGAGAAGAACTCGCTTGTCCCATGAGTGGATTCACCCAAAGCGATAATTTTACTCTCACCTACCGCCTTCTTGAAAAAGGATAAATCTTCCTTCTGAAAGTCGTTTTCTTTTGAAATAGGCATCGGTGAATTAAAGGAATTAGAGTTGTCGGCAAACCAGTTTATTTGTTCTTCGGAAAAGGGTGCGGTAATTTGAAGCTCTTGATACTCTTTTCCGTCCACATAAAGTTGAAACCCATCGAACCAAGCTTCTCCCAAACCCTCTTGGCTCATTCTAACGCGCATTCTTAACACGTTTTCGGGCACCTTGGCCTGTACGCTTAGGTTTTGCCAATCAAATGAACCAGACAACCTCTCACTTTCTATGACTATCTCTTCTTCTATATAGGCTCCAGTTTCTTCGTCATACAACCAATAAGCCAGAGAAAAACTAGCTGCTATACCAAGGTCATGCCCTTTTATAAACCCCGAAATTAATAGCGTTTTGCTTTTAAGTTCAAAAGGTTCCATTTCAAATTCAATAACTTGGAGAAAACCCGGTTTGGTTGTTTCGGCATAGGTAGAATGCAAACTATACGCACCTTCCTTAACGGTAGTGCTGTCCATGACGAAGGTTGTTCCCCATGTGGGAGAACTCCAACCCCAGGGACGCGCTGCTCCTTCTATACTCTTTCTTTCAAAATCTAGATTTAGCGGCTGTTGCGCCAGAGTTATCATTGATAAGAGTAAGAGAATATAACTAAACTGTGCCTTCATATGTACCCTATATTAACTATTATTTTCTTATTTCAGAAGCTGAAAGTAAAACGGTCCTGTTCCTCATAAATAGATTCAAATACAATTTGAACCTGAACATTTCTAATGTGCATGCCCTTTAACACTAACAGTAACTTGATATCTTCGCTAGAAAACACAGCATTCTTTTGATAGTTAAAACTCCCTCGTCTATTTTTTATTTCCCCCGAAGCCAATAAATAGTCTTCCAACGAATGGTAAGTGTCTCCATCCTCCTCGAAACGAATCTCTTTAATAATGGCGGGGCCAAATCCCCTATTAATAATATTTACTGTTAATGTTGAGTCTACAAAATTTTGTTGAAGACTATAATCAAGTAATGGTTTCACCGAGAGTTTATTATGACGTTGCTGCAATCGGGTTTGAAAGATCGAAACAACTAACGCTAAGAGCGCAATACCTAGAATCGTATAATGGGATAGTTTCTCTAATTTTTCTTTATTCACTTTTAAACGCTTTAATCATTAAACTTCTATTGCTGAACATTGAATACCTACTTTTGTTTGACAAGGTAATAAGAGAATCCTTGATCGCTCTCTCCTAGTACATGTACCAAGAGTTTTTCTTCTGAAATAATTTCATACTGAATCTTCTTCGGAAAATCATGGTCCACGTTTTCGAAAGAAAATAAGCCCGCGTTGGAGGTGTTCAATATAAACGGAATTGTCTCTCCATTGTTTTGAGTAGGAACGGTCGCTTTATACGTAACGTTGTCATCTTCTATATGGATGGACAATGTTTCCGTTACACGCCTATCTCCTTCTACCAAACCATAAGATTCTCCTCTAAAGCTTATGCTATTTATTCTTTCCCAACTCTCATAGGTCTCTTTATTCTCTACTTTCCAAGTCCCAATCAAAAACTCTAATTGGTTCAAATTCTTTTCGGAGGTACACGAATTGAATGTTAGTACTACTAAGGCTGTGACTAAGGTCTTTAAATTTTTCATATGATTATGTTACTGTTAGCCACAAACATATTTTATTATTAGAGCCGAATATAGTAAAAAACCGACATTACTTTTTCAAAAAAAAATTTGCCATATTCTCTTCGGTAAATCCATAATTCGAAGGTTCTTCTCCCGTAAATTCTTTGAAATTTTTAATGAAGTGAGATTGATCATAAAACCCCGCCAAATAGGTAATATCAGACCAATTAAAATCTTTAGTTTGTATTAAATTGAAAACATTAGAGAACCTAATAATGCGGCTATAGAACTTAGGAGATACACCAATATGTGTTTTAAAATAGCGCTCCAAACTACGTTCACTAATACCCGTTTTTTCAATAAGTTGTTTGATTGAAATCTCACCGTAACTATCAATAATTAACTGAACCGCTTTCTGTCCATTTGATCGTTTCCTAGTTTTTGTGTTGATAAGGCTACTAAACAAATCTTCAACGGCGGCTACTTTATCTTCAAAAGTTGTTTTGCGTGTAACAACATCTTTAATGGGCACTAATTTTAATAGATTAAGACCTTCAATAGACACAACCTTGTCTGTAATCTGATCCATATTCAAATTAAAAAACAATTTTAAAACCCATGGCTGTAGTTTTATACCAAACATCCCAGCCAAGCCTGTATTCTTTACATAAAAATGATTTCGTATTTGACCCGCCACCAGGCTCTTCTCTTGGAGAAACCATGAACCAGAAATATTGGCCATATACGCCGATTTATAATGAAAAATAAGTTCGGGATAGCCGTCGGGAATAATTTTTTCGACATGTATTGTGTCGCTATCTTCACTATCAATTAGCCAAAATGACTTGATGATGTTCTCAAGCTCTTTCTTTGGGTTTTGTAGTTTGTAAATCAACTATATTGATGTTTCCTACAAATATATAAAACCCACTAAAGAAGGGCAATTCTCTTAAGGCCGCTCACTTCCATTTTTCATAAGAATAGTTTTCGAATCAAATGAGTTATGACGTCAATTTCGTTCTAATATCCTATAGAAACTGAGTCATGTCCATGGCAAAATGTATCATCCAAAACCATAAGAAGTTTCTGGAACTGTATAGCGTTCTTAGTATTAGAATGCCAAGCACCGTGTCAAACAATAGCCCAATAAAGTTTTCAGCACTAACTCCATTAGCTACCATGGCCGGAATATGCGCCACGGCAAATAAAACAGCTACGACTATCACTGCTCTTTTTAACCCTATGCATTGTATCAGTCTATACAATACTACTGCAATGGCAAAATCTTCGAGAAAAACTTGTACTAAGACATCCAAATTATCATAATGATAAATGAACAAAAGATTCTTCAAAATACCATTTCCATTATGCCCCTTGAGTACCATAAAAACGATCAAGGATATGACCGCAATCCCGAAGCCAATTAAAACACTAAACAGCTTCCCCTTTCTAGGAAACAAGGCCGTTTGCCACGATTGTCTTCGTATTGGTAATAGGAGCACTATTGGAGTGAATATTAGTATTTGATTGATAGAATCAGCTATGACTCCCCCTTCGAATAACCATCCTCTTACAAACAATTGCCCTACTAAAATCACGCAAACAACCGCAATAATTGAAAAGATAAATTCTAGCCATGGTCGTTTGAAGTTTATGTGATCATCGCCCTGTGCTAAAATGGATTTACCCAATTTCAAATAGTTTGAAACAACAAACCAACACAAGAGCGCCACACCGTAACCAGCGTACAAGTAAATGTAATGAGGTAAATTCATGGTCTTCTAATTTTTCATTTCGAAAATATAAAAGTGAAATTGATCTTTATCACGAAGATGTCTGAATCCTATAATTTGCTGCCCGAAAAAGGGATTATAATAGTTTATTACGTTATATAAATATGGTAATATTGTTTGTGAAATCAATTATTTGTGGAAAGTTCAAATCATAAAAAAGTTACAGTGCCCTATAACTCTCTGAGAAGTTGGAAGGTTATTGCCACCATCACTTTAATTTCTACATTTGTTGTCTTAGGCATTTATTACTTGCACCCATCCAATTTGTATTGGCATGATAGTAAAGACTTTAGCTTCATTAATCTTTTGCAGTTTGTTGTTATAGATCAATACCTTATTGAGCTCGTAACGGCTTCGATTATTTCGGTGATTCTGGGGAAATACGCAGCTTTATTCAAATTCCAAACACTTGAATTAACTTTTCAAGGTGTTTGCCTATACTTTCTAAAGTTTGTTCCCTTCTTTTTTACAGTTTATTTTTTTACGACTCCCTTCACGGTTGGAATTAGATACCTGTACCATTATTTTATTTCACAGAAAAACCAGACAGACTATTTTGCCTCTTATTTTTTCATCAATATCAATCTGTACCTATCCTACCTCCTACCTATTATCATTATGAGCAGTTTGTTTTTAACCGTTGCCATATTGAAAGCAATTAGTAGATCAAAAAAAATAACTACAAAAAATGGCTTCGCTACTGTCTCTTTAACGGTTAAATCTGAAATTGGTGAGAAAATTATTAGCAGTAATACTGTTTTATGGATTAAAAAAGAGGGCAGAAAATATTTGGTAAAGTCTCATTCTGATATACTTCAAATCAACAAAAACCTCTCGATACTAGAAAATGAACTAGATCAAGATTTTATGAGTATTAATCGATCTACCATCGTTAATCTAGCCTTTTTTAAAGAATACTCCTTTTGGGAAAATGAAAAATACATTGTGAGAATGATGGATGGCGAAGCGTTTAACATTACCAGAGAGCGCCTTAAAGTATTCAAGGAAAGGCTGGATTCTTTCCATAGGAAACAGTAGCGTTCTTAAACTTGACACTACTTATCAAATACATATATAATTTCCATCTGTGCCCTTTAGAAACCATATTTTTTAACAATTTACTGCCTAAACAATAAAGCATAGAAAATTTTACAATCGTTGACACTTCTTTTACATTCTTTTGACATTGTTCCTAGATCATCGATTTAGTTTTACTCCAAAATTAAATCGTTATGAAAAAAATATGTATTACACTTATTATGTTAACCAGCCTATCGGTTATAAGTCAAACTCAAAAAACGTATCCGCTTGACATTGAAAAAAGCGTCTTGAATTGGACGGGTTCCTACTCCTTTTTTTTTAGTAAACATACCGGTGTTGCCAGCTTTAAAAAAGGTGAGTTACATACCAGCAATGGTAAAATTACTGGGGGATCCTTTATTATTGATATGCAATCCATAAGCAATGAAGAGTACAAGCAGAACATAGGGCCCGTACAGCATTTAAGGGATAGTGATTTCTTTGATGTCCAAAAATTTCCTGAGGCAACATTAATAATTACTTCTGTAGAATATTTCACAAGTGAGAACACACACAAGGTTCTCGCGGATCTTACCATAAAAGGAATTACCAAATCCATAAAGTTTTATGGCACCGCTGATGGCACAAAAAAGACATTCACGACCCGTTTTAAAATAGACCGCCAACGCTGGGACATTACCTACAACAATAAGTTGAAAAATGAATCGATCTCAGACGCCGTAGAGTTTGAAGTAGAGCTTTTCTTTTAAGTCAGGATTAAATAAACATTCCGAATCCCTAAATGAAAGAAGGTTTATACAAATGGAGCCTTTGAATTACTTTCTAACAAGTGTAACAATTATAGTTTTGTAGAGTCCTTAAAGCATCGGAAACCATAAAACCAACACCATGAGACTTAAATCATTCATCATCACCGGACTAGTGCTTTGCCTAACAATCTCTGTGAGTGCACAAAAACGCCTTAACTTAGACAGCAACACCACCACCAAAACGTACAGTTTTTCAAACTACACTGCCCTTGAGGTATCGGGAGATTTTAAAATTAATCTCAACGTTTCTAGTAGCAATGAAGCTATTGCATTGGAAGCCAACAGTAATCTAATGGATAAAATTGATATTCATAAAGATGGAAACACACTAGTATTGAAGCTAAAAAGCATGTGGAATTACAGAGGTAATATGATACTTAATGTGGATATAAACACAAAAGGAATGATCAATGATTTCGCGCTTTCAGGGGATGCTATTGTGAATGTGAAAAACCCTATTACATCTAATTCGGTAACACTAAATTTAAGAGGCGACAGTGTTTTAGATGCCAATATTAAAGCTAAAGACGTTTCCCTAGTGGCTAAATCTGATTCGGTAGTTACGCTGTCAGGGACAATCGATACCTTAGACGCAAAGCTTTCTTCAGACAGTCTTTTGAAAGGAAAAGCTCTTACTGTTAATGATGTTGAGATCAATCTCTCAGGAGACAGTCAGGCTTGGATTATTGCTACTTCTGCCCTATCTGCCCATGCAAGTGGTGACAGTGTCTTACGCTATTCGGGAGACCCTAAAGTGAAAGTAGCCATAAGCACGGGAGATTCTGAGATTCATAGAATGAACTAAAAACGGAGACCAAAGCTCCTTAATTCTTCAAAATTTCAATTTGTTTACTATTATTTTATAAAATAGTATGATTATCCCAATGTTATTAACGCAATAGCGTAGCTTCGCACCTAATTAAAAGTGGTACATGCATCCAAATAATATTCATAGAGATTCATACGATTTTGACGCGTTAACCAAGGTACATGCTCAATTAGCCGAGCATGTTTATATTGGTGAATCGGATAGAAAAACTATAAATTTTGCCGATAATGATGCTGTCTTGCATTTAAACAAGGCCTTACTAGCACATCACTACGGAATTACACAATGGACCATTCCTCCTAACTATCTCTGCCCTCCCATTCCGGGAAGAGTAGATTATATCCATTATTTGAACGACCTTATTTCTGAAGAAAAACCAACTAAACAAATAAAAGGTTTGGACATTGGTGTGGGTGCTAATTGTATTTATCCCTTGCTAGCCAATCGTATCTATAACTGGAAAATGGTGGGTGCCGATATAGACCCCATTGCTATTGCCTCTGCAAAGACAAATGTAAAAGGATCTGAAGTGCCCAAGGATGCCATTGAAATACGGTATCAGCATAACAATGCAAGCATCTTTGAAGGAATTATTTCTGAAAATGAATACTTCCAATTCAGTATGTGCAACCCTCCCTTTCACAGATCTGAAGAGGAAGCTATGAAAGGAACCTTAAGAAAATTAAGGAACCTTGGAGAAAAGGCACCCCGTCAAACAAAAAAGGAAATTCTACTTAATTTTGGAGGACAAGCCAATGAGCTTTGGTGCAATGGTGGAGAAGCATTGTTTATCAAAAGAATGATAAAACAAAGTGTCGCGGTTAAAACTCAAGTTGGGTGGTTTACTACCTTGGTTTCGAAAAAGGAAAACCTAAATACTATCTACAAACAATTGGATAAATTAAAGGCTACACATCAAACCATCAAGATGGAACAGGGCCACAAACAAAGTCGAATTGTTGCTTGGAAATTCTCGTAATTAAGTTCAGAATATCATCCATTACAAGGCTCACACCAACAAACTCGTAATATTCCTCTTTTTCCCGTATTTTTAGATTTCAAAATATTCAATTATGAAACTAACCACCACCCTATTATTGTGTTTTTTCACAGTACTTATCACTTTTGGCCAAGAGGCAGATCAATATTTTTCATCTATGAAATACCGAAATATTGGTCCGTATCGAGGGGGTCGTTCTGTAACAGCATCGGGAGTGGTTGGGGACCCACTAACCTACTATATGGGGATTACTGGCGGTGGTTTATGGAAAACCGAAGATGCTGGAGCCCATTGGAACAACATCAGTGATGGCTATTTTAAGACGGGATCTGTGGGTGCCGTGGCAGTTTCAGAAAGCAATCCAAATATTATTTATTCAGGAATGGGAGAACACGCCATTAGAGGCGTTATGACGTCCTACGGAGATGGGGTGTATAAATCTACAGATGCAGGTAAAACATGGAAGCATATAGGCTTAACGCCTACAGAGCAAATCTCTCGAATTGTTATTCATCCCACCAATCCAGACATTGTCTATGTAGCTGCACAAGGGAAATATCCAAGTCCCACAACCGAAAGAGGAGTCTATAAATCGACAGACGGGGGTACTACATGGAAAAAAACGCTCTATGTTAATACTTTTGCCGGTGCTTCAGAATTATCCATGGATTATAACAATCCGCAAGTACTATATGCAGCACTTTGGCATCACCAACGAACACCCTGGAAAATGATCAGTGGCGGTGAAGGAAGTGGACTCTACAAATCCACAGATGCCGGTGAAACATGGGAACGTCTGGAAAATGGTCTTCCGAAGGAACAAGGGAAAATGGCCATCTCGGTATGTAGAAGCAATAGCAATAAAGTATATGCCCTTATAGAAAGCGATACTCAAACGGATCAAAGTGGTTTGTATGTTTCAAATAACGCAGGAAAAAGCTGGTCTCAAGTGAGCGGAGATAATAGATTAACACAACGCGCATGGTACTATACAGAGGTGTTTACAGACCCTAACGATGACGAAACCGTCTATGTATTAAGCGCTCCTGCCCTACGCTCTAAGGATGGCGGCAGTACTTGGGAACGCATTACCGGCACCCATGGTGACTATCACGATCTGTGGATCAATCCCAATAATTCTAATAATATGGTGATTGCCAATGACGGAGGGGCAGCGATTTCGTTTAATTTCGGGAAGAGTTGGTCTTCTCAGGATATTATGCCGACCGCTCAATTTTACCGAATTAACACCGACAACCTTTTTCCATATAATATCTATGGTGGACAGCAAGACAATACATCGATGAAAATTGCAAGTATGAGTATGGGTAGTTATACGATTTCTGAAAGTGATTGGACTTCAGCAGCAGGTGGTGAAAGTGCCTTTCTAGCCTTTGACAAAGACAATCCAACTGTGACTGTTGGAGGAAGTTACTTAGGAACTATAGAGGTGCTCGATATGGAAACCAAAGCCAGCACCCAAATCATGGCGGCTCCCATTCAGTATTTAGGAAGAGAAGCGCGAAACATGAAGTATCTATACAATTGGAACGCGCCAATAGTATGGTCTCAACACGAACCACTAACTATTTACCATGCGGCACAGTTAGTACTAAAATCAACCGATTTGGGAAAAACATGGACCGAAATATCTCCAGACCTTACCCGAGATATCGATGCCAAGCAAGGTAACGGCGGAGGCCCATATACCAACGAAGCAGTAGGTGCCGAAAATTATGGAACCATTGCCTATATGGTAGAATCTCTTCATGAAAAAGGCGTATTCTATACAGGCAGCGATGATGGGTATGTATACATTACCAAAGACAATGGAAATAGCTGGCAAAACATTACACCCAAAAACCTGGGTGAAACCCTTGTCAATGCAATAGAAGTTTCTCCTCACGACCCCGCTACAGTATATATAGCAACAACCAAATATAAATTAGGCGACTATTCACCTGCCCTGTACAAAAGTAATAACTACGGAAAAAGTTGGGTGAACATTAGTAGCGGTATTCCAAATGGTGCCCATACGCGCGTGGTTCGAGAAGACCAAACACAGAAAGGCTTATTATATGCCGGTACCGAGTTAGGTATTTACATTTCGTTTAACGACGGTGCTTCCTGGGAGTCTTTTCAGCGCAACCTGCCTATTACCCCTATTACAGACCTAAAAATTCAGGACAATGATTTGGTGGTGGCTACCTCTGGAAGATCGTTCTGGATACTAGACAACCTTTCTTTGTTATCACAATACGATGCAGATAAGAACAATGCGAAACTTTACGAACCGGAAGCTATTGTTTATGGGAATTGGGGAAGTCCCTTGAGTGGAAACAATGACTCTTTCACTGGAATGCAAGATTTTGAAGGAATCAATCCCGCCAATGGAATCGAACTCTATTATTATTTACCCAGCGTTACAAAAGACGCCCAGCTTACTATGACGGTTACAGATGCTAAGGGTAAAACAATCAATAGTTATAGTTCAAAGAAGGACGAAAGTTATATTCCACATAACGGAGGTGGTGCCCCTCGCGCTCCTAGGCTTTCTCAAAAAGAAGGTCTAAATCGTTTTGTCTGGAACATGCGTCACGGTATCGTTCCCGGAATTCCTGGTGTCTATATTGAAGCTGGATTTAGAGGTCATAAAGTGGTTCCAGGAACTTATACTATTACTTTAAATTATAACAATCAAAAATTTATACAACAAGCAGTTATTAAACCAAATCTGAAATATAGTATTTCAGATTCTCAATATCAGGAATACGACGCATTTATGTCTGAAGTAGCCGCTAATGTAACCGATATGCATAACAAGGTAAACCTCTTGAAGAAGGCTCAAAACGATATTACCACGCTATTAAAAAAGATAAAAGCGGAAGATTCTCAAGCTTCATTAGCAACCGAAGGAGAAGCCCTACTAAAAGAAATGGTTGCATGGGATGAAGATATGGTGCAACGAAGATCTCAAGCTTATGACGATGTGGAGAATTTTGTAAACAAATTCACCGCCGAATATTTATTTCTAATGAATCAAACAGATAGTAGTTTGCCACGTGTTAATCAATCTTCTTTGGATCGAAAAGCAGAATTAGATACTCAATGGCAAGGACTGCGAGCAAGATCAAATTCATTATTGAATGTCAAACTCCCCGCCTACAATCAGAAGTTGTGGAATGCTGGCTATGGCGCAATAACATTAAAATAAATTTACCTAGCCAGATTGATTTAGGGTGGATTCGTTAGAAACCTTAGAATGGTATAAATTTGCTTACTTTGTCTAGGTAGAAACAGCGTTGCAATTCTTGGAAGTACATTTCAATTTCATTAATATAATTATACTGTTTGGAGCCATCCAAGGGTTTATTCTATGCGCTATTTTAAGTAGGAAACGAAGCATTAACCGAAAGGCCACTGTGTTCTTTGTATTGTTTCTTTTCTCGTTAAGTTATCTAAACCTGTATTTTTCCTTACTGGACATGAATGTCTTGGAGAGATACCCACCCCTATATATATATCCATTTCCAAGTAAATATATACTTGGTGTTGCCTTCTACTTTTATGTGAAAAATGGGCTTTATGACTTTAATTCAAACCGTTTAATTAAAAGAGACCGTTTGTTATGGTTCCCGGCGATTATTTATGGGGGGTTGCAGTTGTATTGGTTTTCTATTGCCGTAGTAGAGGATAGCTATCGTATTGTTGCTAAACTTGTCATCGCAGGTTTTTTTAGGGTAAATGAATTTGTATTCTTACTCTTCTCTATCATTCTTCTTTTGTCCATTGTGAGGAGTATCTCTAAAAAGAAAAAGAAGGCGACTTCTGAAAAAGAGAAAAAAAATGCAGCGTGGCTACTCCTTTTTACGAAAGCTTTTCTCAGTGTACTCTTACTTAATTTTGTTTTAAGTATTTTGGATTTGATAGTCCACGATGGCGATGACACCATGTTATTCAATTATCCTCATCTAATTGTTAATTCTGCTTTTATTTACTGGATTGGTTATATCGGGTTTATGAAACCTGATCGATTTATTATTAAGTCGAAATTAAATCAAGAGATTGAGTTACTACCAGCTGGCGCGGAAATCGAGAATAAGTTGAGAGAAGCCATGGAAATTGATCAAGTTTATAAGAACATGAATCTTAGCCTCCCAGAATTGGCTATTTCGCTACAGATATCTCCTAAAGACCTCTCAAACTTCATAAATAGCACCTACAAGGTTAACTTTTCAGAATATTTAAATCAGTATCGAATCGAGCTTGTAAAAACGCTAATTGCCGGACCGGATTCAAAAAAGTACACCTTAACAGCTCTGGCGCATGAAGCTGGTTTCACGTCGAAATCAACATTTAATGCCGTCTTTAAAAAGCAAGTTGGTATGACTCCTTCACAATATAGGGCAGAGCACCATCAGAAGAGTCACTAGTCCAATATTCCTATTTTCGGACATATTCCCTATTGCCAAATACCAAAAATTGTAGAACACCGTCTACTTTGCAATTCAACTAAAATCACGCGTATTATGTGGCAAAAAAGATTAATTATAATCGCTCTGCTTGTATTCACTTTTTCATTTATACAAGGCCAAGCACTAACACCTAAAGAACAGAGCTATTTAGATAAACATGCCATTAATATAGGTGTAGATTCCACATATGCTCATGGAGATTGGAGTTCTGTGTTGGAAGAGGTTAAGGATAAAAAAATTATTTTACTGGGTGAATATAATCATGGCTCCAGAGAAGTTTTTGCGTCAAGAAACGATTTGATTATGAGTCTGCACAAGGAGTTGGGGTTTGATGTGATACTTTTTGAAGCGGGCATTGGTGAGCTGGCCGAGATCAACATTCAGAAAGACACCATGAATGCTAAAAGGCTTACTGCAGGTTTCTTTACTATTTGGACAACCCCAGAGTTCGTTCAATTGATGGCATATGTAAAAGAGCACAATATCAGCATTGGTGGATTCGATGTACAAAGAAGTGGGGCAACATTCAATGCACTCTTGCAAAGAGAAGCCTCCGTACGCAACATTGATGCTTCTTACTATAGTAGTATTGAAAAACGTTTTTCCGAAGTAAACTCCTTATTAGCAAATAAAACAACCGTATTTGATGCTGTAAACGTCCCAATCACGGACTTAATTAAAGAATATGAACGCTTAAAGGAAGCTTTTAAACATCTCCGCGTAAACAATACTAGCGAATCTTCTCTTCTGATTGAAAAAACTATAGACAATCGTGTTGCCTATTTAAAGTACCGTCTAGCATTCATAAAAGATAAGGACTATCGCAAACGTTGGAAGGCGCGGGACCTCGCCATGGCCAATAACGTTGAATGGCTCATATCAAATTTTTATCCTAATAAAAAGGTATTAATCATTGGACATAACTTCCACACCGCTAGATATAACGAGAAAGAAGAAGTAATGGGTGAGTTTCTTTCCAAAAAATATGGCTCCCAAATGTACTCTTTGGCCATCTACGGAGCCGAAGGAAGTTTTCATGGCAATTATGGCAATCTTATTCTGACAAAAGCACCTGAAACTGATAGGCTAGACATTAAGTATATTATTAAAACAATGCCTGGAAAGGTCCATTTTCTCCATCTTCCAAAAAGGGATACAAAACATACCCATTGGATGTTCAATAAAATAGTTATAAACGACTCCTTTATTGATCTTAGTGGTTCAAATGAGATTATCCTTTCCAGGCATTTTGATGGATTACTGTTATTAGATAAAGTAACACCACCGGATATAGATTGATCTTTTATTTAAAGGTGATCATTAGTTGTTTGAACGAATGTAGACATCTCCATTCAAGGTTTTAAAGGTGATTTCAATACCACCTCCATTTATTAATCCCGTAATGCCTTTTTCTTGTTTGACGCGATAGACTCCGTCTTTTCCTTTAGAAGACACTCTATTTCCTGATGTTGTGGCAGTCAATTCGAAATCTGTATATACATCTCCGTTGTCTGAACGTGCTGCAACATTAGCCTTTAAATTTGACGGAAAGCTAACATCAATATTTCCGTTTAGGCTGGTAAACATCATTGCTGTATCATCAAATACGCGAGCAAACTGCACCGTAATGTTTTGGTTTAACGCATCTGCAATCACCGAGCCACCTACATTTGTCATATTGATCTTTCCGTTGAGATTGCTCACTTCATGCGTTCCATTCAGGTTATCTACAAATATACCTCCGTCATTAACCGTTCTTAGGTCAACTGAAAAGTTCTTAGGGACTTTTATCAAAAAATCAACATGTCCATCCGCTGCACCGCTCTTAACATACACGGTATTGTTGTTTTCTTCTACAGTGAATCGAAGGGAATTGCCTGATACATTTCTTAAACTGCCTTTGTTTCCCTTACTTTTCTTTTTTCTTCCCTTTCCAGTGCCTTCAACTATGACATTATTTCCGTTATGTCCTTCTACAGAAATTGATCCATCTATAATGTGAACAATTAGTTTACCATCAGCGCCAGGGTTGCTCAACGGAACCGTAATTGGTTCTCCATTTTGTGCCATAGTCGCCGAGGTAACTAGTAAAATCAGCATTACAACGTATTTATGTATGGCGTATATTTTCTTCATTTTCTTAACTTTTAATTGTTACATCACCATTTAGGACATCAAAATCAAGATGTACTCCTCCATTTCCTATTTGAAACTGGGTCTTTTTGTTCACCTTATATTTAGTGCCTCGTTTTCCCTTCTTCTTACCAACAGTGGCCTTTGATGGAGAAGATTTTGTATCAAAATTGGTATAGATATCTCCATTTAAACTTTTAAAAGAGACATCGGCATTTAAATTTGGTTTTACGAGTATCGTGATATCGCCATTTAGTGATTTATAGGTTGAGTCACCATCGGGATTTTGCGTATAACTAATATCAATATTCCCATTCAATGCATTCGCATAGGTTTTCCCTGAAACATTCTCCATAGAAATGGCTCCGTTAATGTTGCTCACACTTATTTCGTTGGTGTTCACATTTCGAACAACAAGATCCCCATTGTTAATAGTGCTTAGCTCAAGTCCTGCTTTGTTTGGGACTTTAATAGTGTAATCCATTGTGTACTCATATTTAATATTGTTCCATGAGTTTTTATGGCTAAACCGGCCAGTACTTAGATTAAACTCGGTATATGGAGAGTCATGGTACACGTATATAATATTGTCACGTTTTTCCACTTTCACGCCAACTTCCACCTTTCCTTGCTCCAAAGAACGCTTATTTTGTCCTTTGATAGATTTCTTAACTTCAACTTTGACGGTATTACCACTATATCCTTCTACATGGACAGATCCGTTAACATTATAGACCACTAATAGATTATCACTTGAGTTTCCCGAGAAATTAATCTCTTCCGTAAGTGTTTCCGAAAAAGTTTGTGCCTGTAACATACCGCCCATAAGGAAGGCAAGACCCAGAGCAACTGATTTTAAATACTTCATAACTGTTCGTTTTAAATGATTTGATTGATTGATTCTTGTAATTTTTGTTTTACAACTGCATCCATATTTGGTGTATCAAGCAGTTGTTCTATAGAATTAATAGATTCTTTTTCTTTCAGCGTCACCATTAAATCGGCCAATGCAATTTGTACATGAGGTGAATCCTGTTGAATAATCGACATCACCAGACCTTCTCTTACAATAGGATTGTCTACATACTTTGACAAAGAAGTGACTGCCGCTAGACGTACATTTACATTTTGATCATGATTGAGCATTTTGAAAAGCGCTTCTATTACCTTATCCGTAGCCGTGTTGAGTTTTTTAGATTCGGATATAGCCTCAAGTCGTCTTGCAGCAGACGGTTGGTCTGCCAATGAAATCACTAACTGTGTTCTAACATCCTCTGTTTCTTTTTTGGATGCTTGTATTTCTACATCAGTTATTGCTGAATTCGTGGTTTCAATAGTGGATGAAGCCCATTGTTTTCCTATAAAGAGCCCTATAAGAAGCATGACGCTCGCTGCTATTAACGGAGCATATATTTTGCTTTGGAAGATACTAAACACCTTCACTTTAGGGCTGTCTTCTTTAGTATGAGCTACACTAGACGCTTCATCTAAAAAGCTATAGAATGTTGCATCCATTTGACCGCTTGGCGCTACGTCCATAGCGTCAAAATCAGTACTAAAGTTTTTCCATTCTGAAAGTCTTTCTTGTAAATCCTGATGTTTGGCTATACAACTCAAAAATTCTTTTCCATCTTTGGATGATAGCTTTCCGAGTACATAATCAGGGATTAATTTCTCACATGTTTCCTTTTCCATACCTTTAATTTTCCTGTAGTTCAAAATAGATGATTTTTAGTTCTTTTAAAGCTCTATGAGCCTTTGTTCTTGCAGCCTCTTCGCTACAATCTAATATTTCTGCAACCTCCCTGTACCGTAACTCCTTAAGCTTACTTAAAACAATAACTTCTCTTTTATCCTTCGGAAGGCGTTGAATTGCATGGTGCAATAATGAATGTTCTTCTTCTCGTTCTATAACCTCCTCTTGGCCTTTATTTCCATCCAGCCTGTAGGCTAATTCATCGACACTTACTTGTTCATTAAATTTTTGATTCTTTCTGAAGTGATCATTTTGTGCGTTTCGCGCAATCTGAAACACCCAAGTAACAAACTTGCTTTCTTCGGTATATGTATGCTTATATTTCAAAACTCGCATAAAAACATTTTGCACCAAGTCTTCACTTAAATATCGGTCACCATTCATTTGAACAAAAAAGTTAAAGAGCCACTTTTTATATCTTTCGTATAAAACACCTAGTAATTGAACATTACCGGATTTCACCTTTAGCATTAATGCATTGTCGGATACATTTTTCAAATCTGTGATTGGCTCTTTTGATGGTTTGTAGTAGTATACTCTCTAAAAAAGAAAGTGTTACACCAAATTAGTGTTTTTGAAACAAAATTGACTGAAATAAAACAAAAACAGCCCCTAAGGTCTATTTTTACTGGAGAAATTAAATATTTCCTATGTATCGCTTCTAATGAAAAAAGATCAAAATTCTTCAGAATGTTTAAAACTTCCTTCGATTTTCAACGTAAATTTGTTCCTTTGAATATCTCATAATAACAGCTTATATGATCTTAGCAATTGGAATTTGGCAAGCAATATTGATTGGTGTATTGATCTTTGGTATTTTAATTCTTACCGTGGTAATCAACTATCTGAAAAAGAAACAAAAAAAGAAATAAATTATACCATCTCTATTTACACTCGGCGTACTCCGCTATAATTTGCTTCAAGTTTTCAAACTCAGACAAGTTAAACTGCTCTCCGGCAATATCCTGTGATAAGCTCGAACAGCTAGAAATGTATTCGGCCAGTGCTGCAGACAGTTTGGCATTCTTTCGATCGTCAATTAGGAAACCTTCTTTTTTATCATGAAACTTTAGTATATACGTATTAGGCTCACCCGGTTTTGAAAGCAACATTTGTCGGCCGTTAGCATACTCTAACTGATAAAAATAGGAGTTGTCAAAACCGAAATTAGTAGCGTTTTCAAACTTCTTCAATGCATTTCCCTTTGTTTTCATCCCATAGAAACACAACTCTTCCCCATCAACCACAGCACAGAACTGTACTTTGCTCCTAGCCGAAAATTTCTTTGTACGTTCCCTCCCCTTTTCATTCTTGTATTTCACACTTACAAATTTCCCAAACTTATCAATACTATTAGCCTCTGCATATCCAGGTTGCTGACTTCCGGGGTTAAGGTCTAGTTTTTCGAAAATCGCATAGACAGTACCTTCATACTTTTTCCCATCCTCATCAATAACAAAACCTTCGACTCCATAAAGGTTATCACTTTGACCCTTCGCCACAGCTATTTTAGCATTTCGGAGTTCTTTTCCGTATTTTTTTGCTTCATGCCCAAATCGATAACCACGCACCAGCAATTCTTCTACGAGCATCTGTGCAAAGGAACGTTCATACCGATGACTCATCATTGTACGAGAACCGTTGTCCAAACTAAAACTCTCATCCGTGTAGGTGGTAATATTCACAACGGTACTCACCTGACTCTTGCTTTTAGCATCAGCCACAGTAATACCATCTAGATCGGTAATTGAATAATATTTTCCGCTTGTCAAAAAATTTACCCTTCCTTGAATGTTAGTGCTTTGGAATCCTCCAAACAAAATAGTTCCGTCCTCTTTTACAAACGGGTTTACACTTCGCATCACAGCTTTCCGCTTATCCTCGTACGCCTCTTTTTCAGCAATAGCACCTCCATATTTCGCGCTTAATTTTTCACGTTCTTCGGAAAAAAATGCCGCTATATTGGTTTTATTCATTCCATTAAGATCAAAGAGCTTATATTTTTCACTCAACAACTGAATCATAATCTTCTTAGCGCTGAAAGAGGTTTTTAAAATCTCATATGGAATCTCGGTTTTAACACCTTCGGCACTCGTGAGTTCGACCCATTGGAAATCGGCATACTTATAGGGTTCTTCTCCATAAAACTCAGCATCGAATGCCTTTTCGCCAGACAAATAGGAAAAACTATATGAATTACCTTTCGCATCCATAATGGCCACTTCAACACCATCAAACAAGATTTTGTCCTTTTTCAATTTTACTTTTTGTCCAAAAATTAGCAACGGAAATAGAAACAAAGCGAGGCAAGAGGTATTTTTCATAAGATTATAGCTAATAGTAGGCGTCTAAGATACGTAAGGTTACCTCAATTGCCTAATAGTGACATGGCCCGCTATAAATTTTAACAATGCTGAATGTCTCCCTGTGTATTGAACCAACCATAACCTCATTCAAGCTTTTCCCTATCCGTCCTCATCATTGATTTCAAATTAGAAAACACCTGTTATCATTACAAATCCTCCCAAGATTCTAACACTAAAGATTACTTACGATCGCCTTAAACCAAGGATACAACACACTCAAAACCAAACTCTTTTAGATATTTGTCTGTACTATATAACCTTATATCGGTTAAAACAACACTTCGTCTATTTGTTGAAAATCGGTATGGAGATTTAGAAGAATTTTCGTACATTTAGTATGCACCCGAATCTTAGAATCGATACAAATACTTCCCCCCTGTCGATTCAATAACTACTACTTATAACTTGGTCCGAAATAGGTCATCAATACTACTTGTTTTCAAGCCAAGCGACTATGGATGGTATTAATAATAATGTAACCTCTAAACAAGAACGTATGAAGAAACTATTACATCAATTGAATGCCTTGGTATCTCGAAACTGGGATGCTACGTTTAAAAAATGGAACATAAAGCTTATTGAATATGCACGTGCTAGTAGCTATGCAATTCATAGGTAATTTGAAACCATGAACAAAAAGGCCTTACTATCGTTGTAGTAAGGCCTTTTTTATTGTGAGGCATTTTCTGCTATGCCCAACTGTTCTGCTTCTTAATCAAGGCAGAAACATCTGGTGCTGAGAGTTTTCCCCATGTTTCTTGCATTTGTTCAATTTTATCTGTGGCTCCTGCTTGCTGTAAAATATTATTCACTGCATTGTATCCAGAATCAAGGGCTCCTACAATCCATCCATGATGTACTGAGCAACACTCCCCTGCAAGGTTTAAACAACCGTTAAACTCGGGAGTAAGCAATGTAGGGTACAGATTCTTAAACTGTCCAGGAGCGAATAAGGCAAATGCTCCTCCTCCTGCGTGATTGTCCCAAAACCATGTCTTCGTGGTCGTTTCAGGATCATATCCAGCGAATGCTTCATATACATCTACTTCGGGGTATAAATAAGCGATTCCTTTCAAACATTCGTTGACACGTTCTTCATCTGTTAATGCCCCCATGCGTTCTGCATCCTGTGCCCAGCAATATATTTGAAGCACACCGCCTTGAGCCGCATAACCATACGAGGGATATACTATTTGTCTATTAGAGCGATCAGATGTTCCTACGCCCAGACCTTTTCCTTGGCGTTCTCCAAGTTTTGCCCAAAACTGATTCTTAAAAGTAATAAATGCTTTAAAGGAGGGCATATAATTGCACTCTCTGATGGCGCGGGCTTTAGAAAACGAAAGATTATCAAAGAAGTTGGTCTTTAACTGTCCGCTTAAATATGCTCCATTAGGTAAGGTGCTAATTACATACGCATATTGTTTTTTAATAGTTTCCATTTTACCTGACTGTGGGTCAGTTTTTTCGAGCGTAAGGTTCATACCACCATGACCATCAAATAATGAGGCATCATAATCTACTTGCACCACCTTATGATTCATAAAAACACGTTGCTTTTTAGAAGACGGAGGAGCTGGTGGTGGCACAATAGCGTCTGCCTTTGGAACACTCTTTGGCGGTTCTGCGCCAGGGGTTAAATTTGAAGGTGAATATCCTTTTTTTCCATTGACACCAGGGATCATTCCAATAAGTTGTTGCGCTGCCAATCCATCCATAGGTTGAACTCCATAATCCAAATCTAGCACCGTTCTACAGGCATCGGGAAAATGTTGCATTCCCTTATCTACTGTGACCATATAAATATCTGGATCAGAAGGGTCGTACGGATTTTTACTTCCTCCCCAATCATATACGGCAATGACCATTTCGACAAAAGAAACAGAATACATCCCCGTTCCAACATTTAAGGTTTCGAGATAACTGGCTACGTTGTACGGAAGGTTGTCCGTTTTGGCTCCCATAGCAGGGTCATAGTATTCCCCGAGATCAGCTAGTGTAAAAACGTTGGTTAAATAGGCCCACATTGAATAGTTATCATATTTCATAAGCAAGGCGAAGCCTTTAGAAAAAGATTCGTCTATCACTTTTATAAATGGATCATTCACTTTGTCCAATATCATATTGATAGGCAAGTAGGGATCACCATTTTCTGGGGTGACTTCTGTTACCCAAACCATGTCCAGGTCGCCTCCTTCGTCTTTTCCGAAATTTAAAGAGTTTAGACTTGCATTTTCAGCAAGAATTGGAGCTTCCATATTATTATATCGAAGACGTTGCACATCAGAATTATAATAGAACTTACGCCAGTTAACCAACTTACTATCTAGTTTATTTCTGGTTAATACCGAGTTTAAGGACAGAGCTAAGTGCTGTACTGGCAACATATCTTCCGAAAATTGCGGAACTCTCATACCACCCACTTCGCCATACAAGCCATTCTTATTTTTGTCATTTGGATTATATTCTGTAGAATACCAAGTATCGATTCTACCTCCTACTCTATCTGAACTTTCAAAAACTTCACATTCAATACCCAGCGATTGTAATATCAATCCAGAATATAGTCCCGCGAAGCCACCTCCAACAATTCCTACCAATGGGACTTCCGACTTTCGTTCGCTTGGTTTTTCAGAAAAACTTCTTTTAAAATAATGCCCTTCTTTTCTAGAGCGTTGATTCTCTATTTCTTTCACATAATCAGATCCATAATTTTCTAGGATCCAATCTGAAAACGCCTTACGTACAGATCCTGATGATTTCTTTGATCTGCGTGAAGGGTTCTTTCCAGGTTTAAATGATAGGTAACTCATATCTTGTAGGTTTTACGGTTATTGAGCAGTTCAATTTTGGATATAGATAGATGCTCATTGTACCAAATTTAGTGTTACCATGGTATAAACACTATACGGGTTTATACCTATTTTTCGACCACATCATTATCGTCATAAAGGCCAGCATCGTTAATAAGAGTTACCGAAGCACCAATGACATCACCCCAACCGCCGGAGGTATTACTTAGTATAGCCACAACAGCTTTTCGTTTGGGCACAAGCATAATCTGTGCAGAGCAACCCTTCTGTGATCCACCATGTCCAAATACATCCTTACGCTCCCCACTTTGAGAATATAAAAACCAACCTAAGGCATATGGATTACCATCATACTTTACCGCTTGTTCTTCAAGCATTAGAGCTGTGCTAGTCTCACTTATAAGCGTATGATCAAGTACCGCCTGTCCAAACCGGAGAAGGTCTTCAACAGTGGCATAAAGTCCTCCACCGGGTACTCTATTGCTTAAATCACTAGATCCCTTAACCTTTTTAATTTTTCCATTTTTATTTCGGTCATATAGTAGGGATTTGTTGGTATATGCTGCGTCTACTTTTTCCACACCTGTATTTACCATTCCTGCTTTATCCCAAATATTTTTCTGCATATATGCCTCATATGACATTCCAGAAACTCGTTCAATTAAAACACCCAACACAACATATCCATAGGTGGTGTAAAACTCTTCTATTCCTGGTTTTTCTAGTAGTTCTCTATTCTTAAAAACATTCATTGCCTCGGTAAGTGTTGCATAATTATCTGCACCATGAGCTTCTTTTTTACTTGCGTATTCAGCGATACCCGATGAGTGGTTTAGAAGATGTCTCACCGTAATGGTTCCTTCTTCTTTAACCGGGAAGTCAGAAACGTAATCCTGAATGGGTGCCTCTAGATCTACCAAGCCTTGCTCGTACAACTGTAACACAGCAATAGCGGTCATTGGCTTTGCAATGGAAGCAACTCTTGTTAGCGTGGTTGGCGTAAATCTAATTTGATTTTCAACATCGGAAAACCCGCTGGAACAGGTCCATACTATTTTTCCATCATGGAGAACACCTCCAGCAACACCGACAGCTATCTTTTCATGTGGTAACCTTTTAATCTGTTCTTCAGACTTCTTAAAGTCGTTTTGAGCATAAAGCCCTCCAAAAACAATAAATGCTAGTAATACTGCTACTTTTTTCATGATATTTAATTTTAATGTTTGCTCAAAACTATGAGCTCCTCTCCTACACTTTTTAAAAAATAGACGAGCACCAAGTAATTCGATACAAAGAGAGTTATTGAAGGGGTGTTCTTTATTCAACCTCAATCAAACAATATTGGTCATGCGTTATGATGCGTTCGTCTATAACCATTATTTTATGGATATCAACTTTGTATATTTGACTCATCATGGAAACTAAATTTTCATTCATAGATAGATTCTTGGGAAATCGTTGGCTAACTCACGTCACCTTTTGGCTGGTATTGCTTATACTTCAGTCCCAAGTGTTTTTATACTCAGGAAGTTCCTTTAAACAAATATTATTGTTCTCTGGGGTTATGCTCCCTCCCATTATTATGGCAGCCTACCTGCTAGTTTACTATCAAGTACCAGTCTACCTCCTTAAAGGGAAGTATTTACTCTTCGGCCTTTCATTTCTGGTAAGTGCCTATGTGTTCACCGTGCTTGCCCGTTCATTAACTGTTTTTGTGGCCGAGCCAATTATGGGCATCGAAGATGCTTTTTCAAATTGGGAAATGTTTGGTAGGATCTTAACTAGTCCAGAAAGACTTGCTCGAAACTATTTGCTATCGGTATATCTTGCTCCATGTATCATGGTCGTGATCAAACTCGTAAAGCAACGTAGTCAAGAAAGAAGACTTCTACAACAATTAGAAAAGGAAAAGATGACTACTGAATTGAGTTTCCTCAAGGCCCAGATTCATCCGCACTTTCTATTGAATACATTAAACAACATCTATGCGCTTACTTTAAAGCAGTCAGAAAAAGCACCAGAAATGGTCTTGAAGTTGTCTGAAATACTTACCTACGTACTTTATAAATGTAACGAAAAGTATGTTCTGTTAACGTCTGAAATTCAGTTGATTGAAAATTATATCTCGTTAGAAAAACTACGGTATGCTGAAGGTCTTCAACTAAGTTTTGAGAAAGAAATCCAAGATGAGCAGTCCATAATGATTGCCCCTCTCATTCTGTTATCAATTGTAGAAAATGCATTCAAGCACGGTGCTAGTAGTGATATCAACACCCCAGAAGTACGTATACAACTTGGCGCTTCAAAAGATCATATACAGTTTGAGGTTTACAATACAAAAAGTGCCACCAAGCAAAGCGATGACAATCAATACACAAAAGGTATTGGTAGTAAGAATGTTATAAAACAACTAGATTTGGTGTATCCGAACAACTATCAGTTTGACGTAGAAGAGCAAAAAGAAAGTTATAAGGTTACATTATCCATTCATCAAAATAAAAACAACTATGCCGGTTAAATGCCTTATTGTTGACGATGAACCTCTGGCTATCGAGATTATTGAAAATTATCTTGGAAGATTGAACGATTTCGAGGTAACGGCTACGTGCAAAAATGCCGTTGAAGCCTTTAGTATTCTGGAAAATCAATCTATTGACTTGCTCTTTTTGGATATTCAAATGCCGCAGCTTACCGGTATCGAATTTGTAAAGGCTCTTACTAAAAAGCCTCAAGTAATTTTTACAACTGCCTATGTAGACTATGCCGTTGAAAGTTATGAACTGGATGTACTGGATTACTTAGTAAAACCCATTTCGTTTAATCGTTTCTTTAAAGCTATTACCAAATTCAAACATACGTCTCAACCAAAAGATATCATACCAACCACTCAAGGTTCCATGGTCGACCATATCTATGTAAAGGAGAATAAAAAGAATCACAAGGTTATATGTAGAGATATTTTATATGCCGAAAGCATAAAGGACTATGTGCGCATCCACACTGCAGAGAAAAAGCTTGTTATTAAAACAACGCTCTCTAATTTTGAATCCCAATTACCAAATGATAATTTCTTACGAGTACATAGGTCGTACTTGGTCAATATGCGTCAAATAACCGCACACACCGCTAAGGATATAGAAATTGGGGCGATCGAAATACCAATTGGAGCAAGTTATAAACAAAAAGTATTTGACCTTTTGAAATAGCATGAGGTTCTCTCAAAATTTGTTAATTTTGAGAGACAAAACCCATGTATGATTAAAAACTACTTTCTTTTCCTTATCGCTTTATTTATCGGTTCATTGTCCGTAGTATCTCAACATTCTGTGGCTCGCGAATGGAACGATCAACTCTTGGAGGCTATTCGCAACGATTTTGCAAGACCTACAGTACACGCCCGAAATCTATTTCATAGTTCTGTACTTATGTATGATAGCTGGGCAATTTTTGACGCCAATGCTGAGCCCGTTTTCTTGGGAAAAGATTTTGGTGGCTATGTATGTGCTTTTGACGGAATTTCAACACCCGAAAATATTGAAGCCGCTCGCCATGAAATAATGAGCTACGCGGTCTTTCGATTATTAAATGCTCGTTTTATAAACTCTCCAGGGAGCGAGACAACGCTTCAATCTGCCCTAGACTTATTTTTGAGTTATGGGTACGATCCAAATTTTACATCTACAGATTATAGCAACAATTCGTACGCGGCATTGGGCAATTACTTGGCCCGTGAAATGCTCACCTTTGGCTATCAAGATAATTCTAATGAGCAAAACGATTATGCCAATCTATTTTATGAACCTTCAAATGACCCATTGGTTCTTGCCTTGTATCAAGACAATAGCCTAATCAATCCAAACAAGTGGCAACCCTTAGCTTTTGATGTATTTATTGATCAGTCGGGAAATGTAACCCCTTTAAGCACCCCTAGTTTTTTAAGCCCAGAATGGGGACAGGTTACTCCTTTTTGCCTTAAACCAGAAGAATTAGAAGTGCTATCTAATGGATTCGATTGTTATGTGTACAAGAACCCTGGAGATCCTATTTACATAGAAAATTCAACACAGAATGGTATTGAAGACCCATATAAATGGCATTTTTCCCTAGTTGTCTCGTGGTCATCTCATATGGATCCAGAGGACCCAACCCTTATTGACATCTCTCCGGCTGCCATTGGCAATTTTGACAGCACCAATTTCCCAGAAACCTTTGAAGAATATAAATCCTTTTATGATTATGCCGCTGGAGGAGATCCAAGTGCCGGACATGACATAAACCCTGTGACCAACGCGCCCTACCAACCACAAATGGTAAAACGCTCAGATTATGCACGTGTCTTAGCCGAATTTTGGGCAGATGGTCCAGATTCAGAAACACCACCTGGACATTGGTTCACCATATTGAATTATGTAAATGACCATCCATTGCTTGAAAAGCGATTTGAAGGACAAGGTGATGTTCTATCCGACTTGGAATGGGATGTAAAAGCGTATTTAACATTAGGTGGCGCAATGCATGATTCGGCAGTTGATACTTGGGGAATCAAAGGGTATTACGATTATATTCGTCCAATTTCGGCGATACGCTATATGGCTGGCAAAGGCCAAAGTACCGATCCTAATTTACCAAATTTTGACCCCCACGGAATGCCCCTAGTTCCTGGATTAATCGAGTTGATTCAACCCGGAGACGAACTTGCCGGGCCAAACAATGAAAACATTAATGAAATAAAAGTGTATGCATGGAGAGGCCCTGATTATATTGACGACCCTCTTACCGATACGGCTGGTGTGGGTTGGATATTGGGAGCGCGTTGGTGGCCTTATCAACGGGGTACTTTTGTAACTCCTCCATTTGCCGGATACGTTTCTGGACATTCTACTTTTTCGAGAGCTGCTGCCGAAGTGCTTACGCTATTAACTGGCGATCCTTTTTTCCCGGGAGGCATGGGTACTTTTGAAGTAGAACAAAACAACTTTTTAGTGTTTGAGCAAGGCCCAACTCAAGATATGACATTGCAATGGGCTACGTATAGAGATGCTTCAGACCAGACCAGTTTATCTCGAATCTGGGGCGGTATCCATCCCCCTATTGATGATATAAGAGGTCGAATTATAGGAGAACAAATAGGCACGGAGGCCTTTGCAGAAGCCAAGGCATACTTCAACGCCTCTGAAGGAGGTGGTCTAGAAGGTGATCAGATCATTTTGTACCCATCACCTATGGGCAATTTCTTGAAGGTTGCGTTCGCAGGTGAAGCACCCCTTCACGTAGAGTTCTTAACGATCCAAGGGGCATTAGTTCTTGAAGAAACAGTCCTTGCAGGGCAAGAAATTGGCGTTAGTCAATTGTCATCTGGCATCTATTTTGCACGAATAACTCGTATAAGTGGTGAAGAAATTCTCGTACAGAAACTGATCAAGAAATAGCTGTTTTTTGATCATTCAAGCACCTTAGGTGTTTTTACAATGCTTTGCTAAAGCAGTCGTCTGGTAGCGCCATAATAGCATCTGCCAATTCCTTCATTTTCAAATAGTGATTTGACATAGAAGGATCTGGAGCCGTATAATGATACTGTTTATGTCTCCAAAAAGAAGTGGCCGCTGCGGCATATACGGTAAATGCTTTTAATCCATTGAGTTCCTTTTCTGTGAGCGTCACCTCTTTTAGATATCCTCTAAGAAAGCTTTCGGCACTTTTAAGGTCAATGACTCCTTTTATTTGGCAAGAACCCACAATGGTCATTCCTAAATCAAATACCCTATAGTAATGTGTCGCTTCTTCAAAATCCATAATGGTAACCCTGTTTTCAGTACTAGAAACAACAACGTTGTTGTAAAAAAGGTCGCTATGAGCTAACACTTTGGGCATATCACTGGTGAGGTATTCATTTATGTATCTTTCAATATCTAATAACCATTGCTGAAAGGAAGAACCGTTGGCGTATTTTTCTATTTGCTGAAAAGACTCGAGGCCGTATCCAACCGTTATAGGGAGATAAGGCGGTGCAGAAATTTTATGCAATCTCCCTAGCTCTATTCCTACCAACTTCAAAACAGCAGGAGTCATCTCTTCCATGATTATTCCATCAATATACTCCTTAAGCATTACTGGTTTGTCTTCCCAAAATGTCAATAGCTCTTTGGTGGTACTTCTAATTATTCTTGAAGTGCGAAAGCCCTCTAGTTCCAAGTATTCTAGTAAGAGCGCCAGTTGATTGGCTTCTCGTTGGGTTTTCTGCTCGCAAATGGTCAACACATAACTTCCTATAGTTGTGTTAACACGATAGTTTGTATTCTCAGACCCTCCATGCAACACTTTAAATGAAGTTATAGCGTCAATTTGGAAACTTGCGGTAAGTTCCTCTATTTGTTTTATATCCAATACTGAATAAAGTGCCATATATTATTTCCGTTAACTTTTGTGTAACATCCAGCGTTCGGTCATCATGCCTATCAGGGCCTCTTCCAAATGAGAATGGTCACATAAATAGACTTTTTCACATTTTTTCTTTGCTGCTTCAATAGAATGATGCTTTCCAGCATTAGGTAAGTGATCCGTTTGCAAGGCCCTCTTCGTTATGTCAGGAAACTTTGCAGGATGCGCCGTTGCTAAACAAATGATCTTTTCATTGGGTAAGACATCCTGTAAACAATCTATTGCGGCAACAGACACAGCTCCATGAGGGTCTAGTAAATATCCTTCTTTTTTATAAAGTTCTGCGATAGTTGTCATTGTTTCCTCGTCCGAGACACTATAGGATAAAAATCCTTCTTTATATGAACTAAAAGTTTCAGTATTAAAACTAAGAGTTCCGTGTTCCTTAAATGTATCCATCCATTCTTTAATTTTTATAGGATCACTACCCATTGCAAAATATAAAAACCTCCAGAAGTTATATGGAATTAATATATCAATGGCCGAAGAAGCTGTCTCAATAATAGGCTGTTTTGAAAATATTCCTTCTGAAAAAATACGATGTAAACACGCGTTTTGGTTATTTGCTACCACAAAATTGGAAATGGGTAGCCCCATTTTACGCGCCAGTGATCCCGCACATAGGTTTCCAAACGCTCCAGACGGGACGGACATCGTTATCTTTTCACCTATGGTGTCTACCACCTGAAAGTACCCATAAAAGTAATGAACCGTTTGCATCATGACACGCCCCCAATTGATGGAATTGACACTAGAAAGGTTTAGTTCTTGCTTAAATTCTTTATTTGAATATAACGAACTAATAACTGCATCCAGATCATCTCCGCCCTCGGGACAATTTGAAACACCCACTGGATGAATGTTTGAATGTGGAAGCGTGGTCATTTGCCGCTCCTGCTCTTCGGTAATCTTTGCTTTCGGATAAAGTACCCAAGCATCCATATTGGATTTTCCAGCAATAAAATAGGCAGTAGCCGGACCCGTATCACCTGTAGTGGCTACAATAATGGAAAGTCGTTTCTTTCTTCGTTTCAGAAAAAAATTAACAAGATTCACTAAGAAAGCAAGCCCTATATCTTTAAATGATATTGTTGGGCCGTGGAAAAGTTCCATGATATATGTATGGTCTCTAGACGTCAAACGATGCAGTGGAATTATTTCTTCGCGCTCAAAGGGTTTGTAGGCCTCTTTCAGTATTTGTTTTAATTCAGTTTCAGATACAATAGACCTATCAATAAATAGCGATAAGATCTCAAAAGCCAAGGACACATAGGATAAGTCTTTCCAATTTTTTAGTTGTTCTCCTGAAACCTTTGGTAACACTTCTGGCACATATAAACCACCATCCGAGGCAAAACCATCCAAAATTACTGTTTCAAAATCGACAGGAGCACCTCCTCCTCTATTACTAACATAGTTCTGCATACTCCTATTCTTTGTTTTTCATATAATTGGAATATACGGCCTCCGAGATGATGATGTCTTGTACTGCCACTCCTGTAAGATCTACAACACTAATTTGATCATCACTTGTACGATGCATATGGCCATTCTGAATGGCAGTGCCTAACTCAACCACTTTTTCATCTAAAATTTTTCCGGCTTTTCTGGCTTGAAATACCTCTCCTCTGCTCTTACTTTGCGAAATACTATCCGAAATTATCAAATCGGCTATATGAAGTATGTTACTATCTAATTCTTGCTTGCTAGACGTATCAGACCCCATTGCAGTGATATGCGTACCCGGTCTAATATCTGTTGCAGCAAGTACTGGCACGGTAGAGGGAGTCGTTGTAACAATTAGATTACAATGGGCAGCAAGCTGTTCTGTATCTGGTGCCCTATGGAAATCAAACGATTCGCCCATGGCTTCAATATACTTGGACACATTCTCATGAGACCTTCCCCAAACCCAGACCTTTCTGCATGGGGTTATCTCTTTAAGATATTCTAATTGCAATCTTGCTTGAGTTCCAGTGCCAATAATTCCAATAGCATTGATCTTTTTTGGGGCAAAGTACTTAGCTGCTAATGCGCCAGCTGCTGCTGTGCGTATGTCGGTAAGATGTCCTTCATCTTTTAATAAAGCCACTGGTTGTCCCGTTTTTTGATTGAACAACATCATCATTCCCTGGCTTGAGGGAATTCCATGTTTTGGATTCTCATAAAAGCCAGATGCAATCTTAATACAGTAATAATCTGCGTTCTTTATATATCCATACTTGATATGTACATCGCCTGGAGGGTTTTCAAAGAGCAATTCCGCCACGGGAGGTACGTTAGTATTTCCGTTGCTGTACTGAACAAAACCTGTTTCCATTGCCGTTACGACATCCACCTTGTCTACAATTGATAAAATGTTCTGTAATTCAATAACCTCCATATATTTTATTATTTTTTATATCCAACCATCGTATACAATACAAAAACCTCCGCACACCCTTTCACTAAATTAGCTAAGGTATACGGAGGTTTTCCGTAAGAATTTCTGCTCAAGTTCTCAATTTCTTCCTTATGATAGAACCTGTGCAGATACTATTTGTTTCTAGTATAGTATCAAAACATTCTTCTACGACAAATGTATCTATTTTTTCAATATCCATGAAACGCTCCATATTCTTTTTATGAATATATAACTCCAATTAGCTCATCTTAAAATCACCTACTTCATTAATTGAGTAGCTCTTTCTACTTGGGAACTGAAGGTGTTAAGTACATCGGCCAAAATTGCCACTTGTCTTTTTACTTCATCGTAATCCCGTTGTTCAATAGCTTCTCGTACCCCAGGAAGTGTTTTTACACCATATCCCGTGTAAAATCCAGGTGCATAAATATGATGACGATACCAAGGCCTACGGGGTAATCCATGGGTTCTGGTCAAGGTTCTTTCCATATCTTTTAATACTGCGTTTAAAGCTTCTTTATTAGAAACATTCACAACTCCATTTTTAGAAGCTTTTTCGAAGGCATTTGATTGTTTTTTGAGTTCGCTTAAGGCATTCTCTATGGGTGCAAAGTTAAAATAGGGTACTTCTACTTTGGTCTTGGGCGCTTTTAAGTTCTCTTTTGGGTTATCAACTAATTCGTACACGCCTTTGTTTATAAGAGCATTGTCCTTATTTGTTTTTTTCCGAAGACCATCCGCCATTTTTTCCACTTCCTCCATATAGCCAGAAACGATGGTCGTAAAATGCTGAAATTCGAAAGGCAACACTTCCGCATTCGCCAAACGAAGGCTCGTTCTTCCTGCAACTTTTACTAATGTCGCTCCATATTGAAAATTTGGATCTTTGAAACGTTTGTATAGCTTATACGAATCATACATGGTATGATACTCTCCTCCCGAACTCTCACCACCAAAGCCCATATTGAATGAAGCAATACCCAAATGCTGAAAAAAGGGCGAGTAATCAGACCCAGAGCCTAAAGCCGAAAGTTTATAATGGGACCATGAAGGTCTTCCATTCATAATTTCAACAGCATTTCTACGCTCAAAGACAGTTACATCCTTTTGCGGATCCTTTACTTGATGAGTAATCTCATTAAAGAATTTTTCTAAGGTATGTGACCCTCCGGCTCCCAAGAAACCAGCTCCCGTACCATCCGTATTTATATAGGCGACTACTTTTTTCTTGAGTTCTTCGGCATGCGTTTCTACCCACTCTGTGGAACCTATAAGCCCAGGCTCCTCAGCGCCCCATGCGCAATACACCATGGTGCGTTTGGGTTGAAACCCTTTGGCTCTTAACTCGCTTACAGCTCTGGCTTCTTCCATCATCGCCACCAATCCACTTATGGGATCATTCGCACCGTGTACCCAAGCATCATGGTGGTTACCCCTCATAACCCACTCATCAGGGTACGTACTTCCTTTCATTGTGGCAATCACATTGTAGGCAGGTTTGAGATCCCAATTGAATTCTACCTTTAAATGAACTTTGGCAGGCCCAGGGCCCAAGTGATAAGTAATAGGAAGTGCTCCCCTCCAATTTGCAGGAGCGACAGGGCCCTTTAATGCTTTTAGCAAGGGTAGCGCATCATGATATGAAATGGGTAACACTGGAATCTTAGTCAGCGATGTGGCATCTTCTATCTTTATTCGTTTGGCATCATCTGTAGCTCCGTATCCAGGCGTTAGCGGATCACCAGGTGCATACGGCAAATCCATCACCGCACCTCGTTGTACGCCATACTCGTTCTTAAAAGGTCCTTCGGGATATACATCTCCCCTAGCATATCCATCATCTTGAGGATCGGAATAAATAATACACCCAATCGCTCCTTTTTCGGCAGCCACCTTAGGTTTAATACCTCTCCAAGATCCCATATATTTTGCAATGACAATTTTCCCGGTTACATCAATTCCACGTCGCTCTAGTTCTTCGTAATCAGCGGGAAGGCCATAATTAACAAACACAAGGTCTGCCGTTACATCTCCATCTATTGAAAAACAATTGTAGCCCGGCAAGGCTTCGTCTGTTTGATTGGAGGACTCATCCCCTTCTACAGGTGGCTCTAACAAACTAGCCGTAAACTGTGTAGGCGCCGTCATTTCTAACAAGCGTAATTTTGGAGTTGGAAAAAGGATATCAAATTTTTCAACCTTTACATCGTATCCCCACTCTTCAAACTTTTGAGCAACAAAATCAACTACTTTCTTGTCGTATTCTGAACCAACATGATGAGGTCGAGCCGTCATATATTTCATCCAATCATCCAGATTACTGGGTGTAATATGTTGGTCAAAATCTTCTTCTAATTGCAACTGAGTAGTCGCAGCACTGTCCGAAAATCCCATAACGGAGGTAGATTGAGCCATTCCTACGGAAATGGTAAAAAGTAATGTGCAGAGTAATACCAAGGAGGGTAGTATGCGTGTCATAACTATATATTTTTGGTGGTTCCTTCAAATATAGTTAAAACCAAACCTTCTGAAAGTCAAACTTATTAACAATGATTCTGGGCAACGGATCATGAAATGGACATGTCTTAAATTATTGATTTTTGTGAAAGCTCACCTGTATATAAAAATGTATATTTCCATCATGGTTTCTCGCTTCACTTCTTAACCCGGCCTGTTTATGAAGTTAGTATCTAAAATAGGCGCTACAGTTCTCTTTATTTTTATAGCAATACAATGGTATCGCCCCTATAAAAATGCACAAATTTCTTCAGACTATGCTGACTTATTAATTTCTGAAAACGCTCCAAAAGAAGTGATTGCGCTATATCGAAACGCCTGCTACGACTGTCACTCTAACTATACGCAGTATGCATGGTTTGATAATATTGCCCCTATCTCTTGGTATGTTGATTCTAATATCAAAGAAGGAAAATTTGTGTTGAATTTTTCAAATTGGAAAAATCTCACAGTTATTGAAAAAGAGATTATGTTTCAAGCCATCCCATTTGATATAGATCAAGAAAAGATGCCAAAAAAGAAGTATACCTTGTTTCATCCAAAGGCAACTCTTTCCGAAGAAAACAAGCAAACAATGATTGCATGGTTGGCATTGGTCAAAACACGATTTTTATCAAACGAAGGAGCGGATCAAACGCAAGATTGATCCTATGTCTTCCATTTTAACATAGGATCAATACTAAGCTATTCGATATTTAGATTAAATCTCTAGAAAGATCGTACTAGGTTCAAAGAAGGAGAAACAACAGTATATCCCAGTGTTCTCGCACTTGATAACAAGAAGCAAGTGCCATTTTTGAAAGGGCCGCTAAAAATCCAATTAGTTCTACCATACCATTAGTTGTTTTATAGAATGATTTAACTTCTTAGTTCTTCAATGTCTTCAATGAGTTCATCAAGTTTTCTTAAAATACCTCCGTAGCCAGACATTTTTAAGTCAAGTCTGTAGAGACGTCCGCTAAGAAAAGCCATAGTAACCATAATTAAGAGCAGCACTATAATTCCGTATACGGGAATTCCGAAGAGCATTGGGATGTTTGGAAATTCAGTGAGAATTTTTGCTACTACCTTACTCCCCAATGTTGCTCCATCCACATCTTGAAACCAAAACCCTATGGCCACAGAGAGCACAAATAGTGGATAAAAGTAGCGGTACATCTTAATGTTCAATACTATTTTCTCCTTAAGCCATGTATTGAAGGCGTTGAGATAGGTATAGCTATCAACATTCTTGTCTATTTGTTCCAATTTTCCCATCTGTTTCTTGTCAAAGAGCACCAATAAGTTAAGGAGTATCAACAAGGGTATTCCCATATATTGTAATCCTACTAAGAATGATAAACCTAGTATACAAAATGACCCAATGATGATAGCATTTATATTTATTTTATACATCCGGATGAGCTTGTCAATAATACTCTTCGATTTTTGAGAATACAAACTATTTAGTTTTGGAACAATTAAGGCATTGTCTGAAACAAAGCCATCTTTCCATATTTTTTCAATTGATTTTTCCATGTAATAATTTTTTTAAGCGTTCTTTAATTCTTGTAATTCGAACCCCAATATTATTAGGGTTTGTACCAATAATTTCTGCAATTTCCTGATAGGGTCTTTCTTCCAAATACAAAAGAATGACGGCTCGATCTATTTCCGATAATCGTCGTATCGCTGTATACAATTCGTTTAACGATTCATCAGAAAATGCACTGCTATCTTCAGTTAACTCTTCCGGAACGGTGTCTGAAGCAAAGTATTGGTGGTTCTTCTTCTTTTTCTTGAGCAGGGTGAGACAGACATTTAAGGACAGTCTATAAATCCATGTAGACCATTCAGAGTTGCCTTTGAAGTTGTCTTTACTTCGCCAAATCTGAAGACATACTTCTTGATAATAATCTTCAAAGTCTGCCTGATTATTGGTATACGCTCGGCATATCTTAATAATGATTGCCGAAAATGGAACAATAGAGGTGGTATAAAAGTCGCTGCTCACTGTGCTGTTTTTTTGGTTAGTGGCTCAAGTAGCAAATTATTACATGGAGGTGAAGATATTTTAATTTTTAGTGATAATAGCTTCGAAAAAAGGGTTCTTTTAGTCTTATTGAAATCAACAAGGCGGGCACCTCAAATGAATTTTAGGGTGTCCGCCTACGTTTAAAACAAATCTAATCTCTATAAATTGAAAGTGGCTATAGGTTTAGGTAATCTATTGGCCTTTTTTGTTTTTAATGTTTAATCAGTTTTCCTGTGCCCTCAATCGACTCTTGTATCACCTCGGCATCTCCCTTGTACTTAACATGCCTTGGCCCTTTAATGGTAACGTCAAGAGATTCTTGCACATTAATTCTTGCAATTCCTGGGCTTTGATCTCCTGTGTCCACGACTATTTTACAATCTTGACTTATTAGATTGTATGCCATAAGATCTCCAACCTTGGTAATTAATACATCTAAGATTTGGGTAGTGCCAGCCAATTGCACATTAGCGTTATCGTTCATTATAAGGTCGGTAGCTTCGCTTTCAATAAGAAGTTTTAATTCCGAAGATCCAGACGCTTTTATTTTTAATTTGGGAGCACGTATGGTCCCTCTTCCTGTAATTGTTGATTGTTTTGCGCCATGCACAGTATCCACCGAAACAAAAGTTACATACACGTCTAACACACGTTCACCACTAATGGGGCCTTCGGTATAAATTCTCAATTCTCCATCAACAACTTCTGTCTTTACCTTCTCTAAAATATTGGTATCGGCTTTAACCCCTATTGAGGCCGTTTCTGCCTGTTCTATGAATACATTGATAGGTCCTTCTGCATATATTGCATGAAAGGGTTCAACGCTTCTTTCTTCTTTAGAAACAAATAGATTATTCCATCCAAAAACGAAGGCAAGTACAACGATTGAAAGTATGCCGGCTATTCTTAATGATTTCATACGAATATATATTTAACGTTAGTACGCCTTAGTTTGGGAGTATAAAATTAGGGGTTTCAATTTTTATGGTTTGAGATTGAATTTCGGTATTTCCAAGAAAATCCAGTATAAGGTCTTTAACTTTAGGTGTGCTCATAAACATATCATGTCCTGCCCCATCAATTAGAACATGTTTTGCATTGGTAAATCCTTTGGCAAGCTCTTGTGCACTTTCGAGATAGGTACGACCGTCAAGTGTTCCGCTGAAGAACAAGGCAGGAACATTAGAAACTGGGTTTTCCCGAAAAGAATCACCTGCATCCGGAAGGTCAAGTGTAAACGCAACATCGGGAAAAGGGAAATTGGTACTACGTCCCAAAAGGTTCCTTTCGGCCTGTTTCTGAACTTTCTCCCAACGCTTCTTTGAAATTCCCGAGGCCGCGTCCATAATTAGAGGCATTGCTTGTATACGCCCTGCAAAGGTTTTAATCCCTGCCACCATTTGGGCCATACTCGAAAAATCTCCCAAACTCATTTGGTGAAACATATAAGGAAGTTTTGCCGAATCTTCAGGATTTTTTGTTAGCAAATAGGATGTCGCCAATTGTACATCTAATTTACTGATACCTACTTTTAAGGTCGTTCCAGAGCGCGGATCTGTGACATCTGTAATTACCGGTTTTTTAGCCAAGTCCGAAAGCACCGATTCTATCAAACCCAGCAGGTCAGGATAGGCCTTGGCAGCTTCCGTGTTCTCTTGAACTTTGTCATTTAATTTACGTAGAAAACCTTGGTTGTTCTCTGGAAGTTTTATGGTATGACCAGGTCCTTCAAGTCCCGCCATTACTATTTTACCTACACTTTCTTCATACCTTTTTACAAAATCAAATGCTAGATGGGAGCCATAACTGATGCCCCATAAATTGATCTTTGAAACCCCAAGTGCTTTGCGTAAGTCTTCAAGGTCGTTTGCGTTTTCAACGGTGGTATATCCTTCTAAAGCAACACCTTGTTCCTTCCAAAACGAAATACATTCTTTGGCTGTTTTGGACATTTCCGAAATATAGCTTTCAGACGTTCCTGGAATATCTAGAGGAAAAACGGCACTCTTTTGACAAGGCGGAATTTGATTTGAAAGCCCTGTCCCTCTTTGATCTAGCGCAATGACATCGGCCACCTCTCGCAGTGCCATGAAGAGCTCAAAACGTGCTCCTTTGGCAGTACTTATACCTGAGCCCCCTGGCCCACCAGCCAAGTACACAATAGGATTTCCCGGATTAGGATTGGTGCTTTTAAACCGAACAAAATAAAGGTCAATATTTCCACTGTTGGCTATGGCCCTATTTTCGGGTACGGAAAATGTACCCAATTCGGCTTCCACAGTTTTTCCAGATTTACTTTCAAATGGGTAAGGTTCAAATGTTACCGTGCTATTTTGTGCAGTACAAAACACAACGCAGATCATAAATAGTGAGGTCATTTTAATTTTTCTAATAGACATGATTTCTTTTTTAGGATTATTAATTATGAGAGCAAATAACCCCATAACTAATAGCTAAATCGCCCGAACGGGCCTAACCGAACCTATTGAATGTTCTTTTTATACTGACTCGGAGTGAGCCCTGTAGCCTTTTTGAAGATGGTATTGAAGGTGGTCTTAGAATTGAAACCAGCATCGAATGCTATTCCTAATAACGTTAAATGATCATTCTCGGGTGAATTCACCCTATTCATAAACTCCTCTACTCTATACTGATTAATAAAGTCATAAAAATTTTGATCCAGTGCTTCATTCAATATAAGTGACAAACGATGTCTTGATAGTTGTAACTGTTCGGCGAGTTCTGTTGCTGTCAATTCTCCGTTGAGATATGGCTTTTGGGTAGTCATGAACTCTTTGATAAGTTCTGCCTCATTGGATAGATCTGATACTTCCTTAGGAGGTGTTTTAGTAGACGTTACTTTTTTCTCGGTTTCCAAATCATTGAAGGTAACAATTTTGGGTTGGCTAAGGGTCTTATAGCTCAGGATGTAGATGAAGACGAAAACAAAGAACACATAATAAATATTATAATCAAACTGAGGATAACGATCTCCAAAAGTAACTATAGTAGTCAATACAAAAATCACAGAAAGTATCATAAAAGAATACAAAAGAGTACGTAACCAATTAAGTTTTAGTCTTTCAGTGTTAGAATATTCATTCAATAATGTACTGCTATAGGTCTTAACAATTTTAATACTTTCATAGGCGTACGAAAAGCTTATGGATGCAATGATCATTCTTAAAATCAGGTTGTAATAATAGTATCCATCTGTCCCTCCCGAAAGCGATGCCGTAAAATAATTCAGAATTTGAATTTTTTCTTCCGAAGATTTTATAAAAAAAGGAGATAGGATCATGAGATGAATAACATACGGTATGAAATGTCCATAATCCTTTTCTGAAAAACTCGTCTTAGTATTAATTAACGACCTTACATACAGATATAGCAAGGGGCCAAAAAGGAGTGGTATCCCCCAATCTGAACGAATTAGGTGCGGGAATTTCAAGTAAAACTCCAAATTGTTGAAGGAATAAATAATGCAAGTAACTCCCAGCAAAAACACCAAAACGGCCAAAATCCTATTTGCATAGTTATTGGCCTTTCTTCTGAATAGAAAAAGAGCCAGCAAAAATGCTTGTAAGCCACCTAATTTAAGAAGTACATCAATCAATTAATTCTATTTTGATTTTCATCAAATGTATGATTTTATGTACAAACCACGCGCAGAAAGAGTCTTAACGCGTATGATGCTATAAGAGCACGTACAAACCTGCTTACTCTGAGTGAAAAACCGATTTTGAGAACCGATTATTCGTTTCCCACGGCCCAATTAACGGCGTTAAAAGCATGTATTTTACCAGTATCAAATAGTGGAACAGTCACATCGGATTCATTGACAAGGATTGGTAGTTCTGTGCAACCCATAATAACCCCTTCTGCACCTTTCTTGACAAGGTTTGAAATGATTGTCTTGCATTTCTCTTTGGAAGTTTCCGTAAACTGACCTTTGACCAATTCATTATAGATAATATCATGAATTACCTTTCGGTCTTCGTCATCAGGGATGATAACGTCCAGATTGTATCTTTCTGAAAGATATCCCTTGTAAAAGTCCTTTTCCATGGTGAATTGTGTTCCAAGCAATCCCACTTTGTCCACCCCAGTATTTTGAATTGCCTCCCCTGTGGTGTCAGCTATGTGCAAAAAAGGGATGGAAATATTATTCTCAATTGAATCGCTTACAATATGAATGGTATTGGTACATAATATCACAATATCTGCGCCCGCCTTTTCCAAGGTTTGAGCGGCATCTACCATGATTTTTCCAATACCTACCCAATCATTTTGAAACGAAAGTTTTTCAATTTCGGAAAAATCAACGGTCACCATAATACTCTTGCTTGAATGTGAGCCGCCCAATAGTTCCTGAGTGCGTCTATTTATTAACTCGTAATAGACCTTAGAGGATTCCCAACTCATCCCTCCTATTAATCCAATTGTTTTCATCTGTTGTTTCATAGGTTTTATTTCAATCGTGACATATCTTCGGCTCCAGAAATTCTATAGGAAATGATCCATGTTAGGATTCTTTTTAAAAACATTTCATTGTTTCTTTGTCGTACCTCAGGGTACCCTTGTGTTGTGCATTCTACTGTGCAATCCATATCTATTATTTTAAAGTTATATTTATATATAGAGAATTATAGATATATAAAATCAAAAAAACCTATAATTCCTGCGTCAATGTATTAATATACGTACTAATTACTTCTTCATTTCTTTTGTAATAGGTCCATCGACCGTGTCTCTTAGGGATTACCAATCCAACTCTTTGCATACTTGTTAAATAGGTAGAAATTGTAGATTGTGACAGTCCCGTTTTATCCTGAATATACCCTACGCATACGCCATCTTCAAAACCGTCTATATCAACGTGCGGAGGAAAATTCCTTTCAGGTTCTTTTAACCAACCCAAAATACGCACTCGAGTGTCGTTTGATAAAACCTTGCTTATTTCTACAATATCCATCGTGCAAATATATAAAATATATTCATATATCGAGAATAATAGATATACCAAATCTCTCCTATTCAAACCACCAGGCCATCCAATGATTTAGTATAAAAAAAATACCTCTATATTTAATTAATACTCAATGTATTACATATTACCCTAGTAAATTACTATAGAATTGGCACGTTTGTTGAAATCACTATATCATATTACTTTATTGTTGTCACTAAACCATATAATTAATATGAAGTCCAACTAGAAAGTATGTAAAACTAAATAGTAACATTTAAAACTAAGAGTATGAAAAATCTAAAAGAACTCTGGAACGAAAAACTGAAAAACTGGAATGTCAAACTAAAAGAATACGCAAGAGCAAGTAGCTATGCAATCCACAGATAATTACGCCCCAGAACATCAGTTTCGATAAAATCCTTCAATACAGTCATTGAAGGATTTTTTGTTTTCATTTTGTATGTTTACTATTCTATCAGAAATCAATTGAATGGATCCGAGTACTTCACATCACTTACAAAGTTAGGATCGGTGAGCGTCCTCAAAAAATCAACCAAGCCCTGCTTTTCAGCCTCGTTAAGATTTAAGCGAACGGCACCATTCTCTCTTCGCAATCGATTGTCCAATTGCGGACTGTCTTGAACACCACTGTTATAAAACTCTACCACTTCTTCTAAGGATGCAAATCGCCCATCATGCATATAAGGTGCGGTTAATGAAATGTTTCGCAATGATCCAACCTTAAATGCTCCCAAACGGTTATTTTCTCCTGTAACCCCACCTACTCCAGGGTCTGTTATAGTGGCATCTAGCCCATTGTTTCTAGCTCGATCCCCCACAAATGCATTCGTAGTATGGCAATCTGAACATCTTGTTCTATTACTAAAGAACAAATTCTTTCCTAGGTTCTCCGAATCTGAAAAATTTGGAAAATTAACATTGGGGTTATTCACCTGTGCCAAGCCGGTATCATATTCTGACTGAAAGGAAACCATTGCTCGAATAAATTGCGAAAGAGCCAATGCAATACGATCACTAGTGACCAATGGGTCTCCAAAGGCATTGCTAAATAAAACACTATAATATTCTTCTTGAGATAGTTTTGCTTCCAAATCTGGCAATGTCATTCCCATTTCAACCAAATCTTGAATTGGCATTAGGGTTTGCTCTTCTAAGGAAGCGGCTCTTTCGTCCCAAAAGAAGCGACCATTGTCGTAAAATTTTGCGTTGCTTAATCCCATAGAATTCCTTCCGGTGAGACCACCATCGAATCCAACACTTAGCCTTCTGTTATCTGAAAACCCTTCTGCTTGAATATGACAGGAAGCACAGGATATGGTATTGTTAGCAGATAATTTGGTGTCATAAAAAAGGACTCTCCCTAAAGTGGCCCCGCTATTGGTAATTGGATTGTTACCAGGTGTATTGTCTTCATTGGCTAGTGCATTGTTTAAGAAATATGGAGGTAATTGAATATTTGCATAGTTATACGAGGTCGCTGGAAGGTTAAGCGACTCACTCAAAATTGCAATGTCTTCATCTGTAAGTACAGAATCTACATCCACGTAATCGTCAGCATCAGAAGCACAAGAAAAAAGAAATGTTGCGGCTATGGTCAATCCGCATTTTAGGAAGAATTTCATACTTTATTGATTTTATGGTTAAACAAAAAAGTAGAATTCTCCTCATACAGTTCAATGGTTTATGGATGTATGAGTAGTTAGATACCAATACTAGGAATAACTTGTGGGTAGATTCAATATTTTTTCAGAATATTATTTTTAATCTTAATAATGCACCTATCTATTTGTCCTCCCATCCCCATGGTGGTCCGGGCTTTTCAATAGTTTTGGTTAGATCCATAACTACTCTAAAAACACGTGGAGTTCCAAGTCTTCTTAGATTGTAGGTGAATGTTGAATCATCTAAAGTGATCCACCAAACATTCGACGAGGCTGCAGGAATCATTGTTTGGGTTTCGGGATCTGCAGGGAAAACTTGAAGTCCTTTTTGCCCAGAATTGCTCGCAGTACCACCATACAATGTGATTTCATCTTCAGAACCATCTTCATGCCTATGATCGTGTTTTAGGGTAATACGGTCGTCATTATAGGTAAGCACCCATGTTCTCGACTTATCATCCCCTACAAAAAATGGAATTTTTATTTCGGTATCACTACACGATCTCACGTGCATCACCAATCGCTTACCGCCAAAGGCTTCATCTTCTTCGGGTAATTCAAGTATACCTTCAAATGCCTTTCCGCAGAGACTATGCAGCTGTTCCCAAAAAATAGAGGCTTCAGATTTTTCTTGAGAGTATCCCGTGTTAAAACAAAATAGTAGTGCAAGTAAGAGGAACAGTTTATTCATGAATTAGATTTTAAGTTGATGCAATAGCGTCTGTGAATATCCATCAAAAAAATTACGTATGATCGCTTTTTTCAAATTAGTTTTGGCAGATATTGAGTCGCCCAATTTTAAATTAGCTTCTGCTAAGCTATTATATAAATTATAACTTTCAGAAAATTTCTGTGTAGCAAACACTAAAATTGACTTGGCATCTTCTAATTTACCAACTTCCATTAATGAATAAGCCACTGTATTGAGGGTGTTTTCACCAAAATCAAAAATGTAATCGGCTACTTGCCCATATTCCTCCTCCAATTGATTGTATAGCTGTAAAGCCTCTTCTACTCCCCTATTTTCAATAGTTCTTCGGAGTGTATCGGACATGGAATATTTATACGGTACAGGATTGAGAAATGCTACATTTCGAGTAATCGTTATGTCTCGTTGCACGGAGTCGATTATGAAAGATACTATTCCATCCATAATCGTGTTATCTATTAAATTATTATGTCCTCCATTTTCGATAATTATTTTAGTGCTATTCGGAAAACGTTTTGATAGGTTATCTAGGTTACTGATGGGTGTCCTACCATCCAATGTACCCCCAATGAGTAGCATTTTTGTGTTACTAGAAATGGGATCATTAAAGCTAGGTTGTTTCTCAATACCAAAAGCTTGAGTAACATTTGGAAAGCGGCCATAGGAAATTCCAAAATCTGAAAGCACTGCCCGTTCTCCTTGTAATTTAGAGGTTTTCCATCTTTCTTCTGAAAAGCTAGTAGCGCCATTTACAGTAAAAAACAATGCGTTAGGAAGTCTCTTCCTACGGAAATTTCGAACCATATTTCCGACCTCCCGATAGTTTCCCTGTGATAACTGATAATAGAACGCTGGAAATCGCCCTAGCCACCTATCACTACCAATATGCTGTGCTACAACCATTTGTAAATGATCATCGGTAATCGTAATATCCCAGGCAGGTTTTACCGCACTCACAGCACTTACTGCCACTTCTTGTATGAGTGGCGCATCGTCATCCAGAGCGTCTTTTAATGGTAATAGCACCAATTCGGGATTAGACTTGAACTTTTGATGAACCCCTGACATAAGATCCATATAGCTTGGGACGTATTTTGACAGCCGTTTATCTAATTTGGCCAAAGAATCTAATTTCTGAAATTGTTTCTGAACATCAAATGGAAGTTTGAGGTTTTGATCTGGAGCAATGGGGCCTGCAAGAATGGCCTTTTCCATATTTTGCTCGTATCTACCTATATAGTCCTGAGCCAAAGTTGTTCCATAGCTATACCCATACAGGGTGATTTTTTGATATCCCAAAGCGGTACGAAGTGCTTCTAGATCATTTGTACTTTCTCGAGTTGTGTACGAAGCTAACTGTATCCCCATGTTATTGAGTTCAGCACCACATGCGGCAATTTTATTCTCCAACTCAGCTAGGAGGGCTTCTCGGACATTTTCAGTAATATCGGTGGGTAGTTTGAGGTTGTTCCTGCAATTTAAGTTTGGAACTGAATTACCAGTACCTCGCTGATCAATTAGAATCACATCCCCATACTTTGCCAGTTCTTTAAATAGGTAGAAATATTTTGTTGTTCCTATAGACGTTCCGGCCGAACCCGGTCCTCCAGCCAAAAAGAAAATAGGCGCTACCGGTGTTGGGTTGGCTGTCTTAAACCTGCAAAAGAAAATTTCAATATGGTTAGAACCTGCCAAGTCTTCTCGATTCTCAGGAACTACAAGTTTTCCAGCCTCTATATCAGCCACATCACCCCAAGCGTTAATCAAAACCGTTTCTTGTATTTCTAAATTTCCCAAAGGCTTCTCATTTACATTGGGTACAGTGATAGGTACATCACTCACAAACAACATTAAATACCCAAAACCCAGCAAGGCTATGGCCCCTGCCCCTATCAACAAGCTCTTTTTCTTTATATTCATTTTCATAGCAATGTGTTTTTAACTAGTACCTTTCATAATTATAGTACCTTGCATTGCACAATAATAATAAAAAAAACTTATAAAAGGCAGATGCTTTGCGGTATTTTAACATTTAAAACACAACGCTTCCGTCGGCAATATCCTATTCTTGCGTATTAATTTTGAAAGTATGGCGTACGATGAACGCCTAAAGTGCTATTAATTTTCTTCTATCATAGAAACATAACCCTCATATCTCATAAGGTCTCTTAGCGAACTGGAAACGACAACCACGGCGTACCCATTCGCGGCCACTGAAATATCCACATCATAGACCTCTCGTTTCTTTTTTGTATTGAATCTTACGGTAACTTGATGACCTCGATCATTTGGCAACACTTGCCATTCTTTAACTGGCCCGTCCATAACAATCCCTTGATTGAAGGTAGATCGTCTTGATGTATAGGCGGTGCCAAAAAATTGTAAACTTCCCTTTGTTATGTTCTCACGAAACTCCAATCTATTATTATTTCCCGTAATATCTACACGAGTTCCGTTTTGTGGAAATGCCCAAACGGCATCAAATACAAATTCACCGGACTCAATAAGCGCTTTGGTTTGTTTATACGCTTGTTCGGCTTTCTCTTTTCGTTCTTGTTTCTTATCTATTTTCTTCTCCTGTGCCTCTACTGTCAATATTGAGACCATCAACACAGCTATTATCAAGATAACTTTTTTCATAACATCTTCATTTTTTATTAATAGAGCCACAAAATGCGTTCCACAATTTACTATCGGATATGGCTTCCTGCATTCATGTCAATAGTAGCTCCCGTCGCATGATCCATTAAACCACTGCAAAGCATTCCAACCATGGGTGCAATATCTTGAGGAAGGGTTAATTTATTAAGGACGATCTCATCCAATACCCGATCCTCTCCATGGTCTTCAATAAACTGTTCGGCCATTGCGGTACGTGTAAAACCTGGAGCAACAACAAATGACATTATGTTGTTTTTGCCAAAGGAACGTGCTACACTTCTCGCTAATGACGTAAGTCCTCCCTTTGAAGCGGCATACGCCAAATACTCTTCGGTCTCACCTCGAAAAACCGCCCTGCTTCCTATATAAATGAACCTTCCCAACCCAATCTCCTTATAGTGATCAATTCCCAATTTAGTCAAGAGTCCAACCGCATCAAGATTAATTGACATAGTACGTCTCCATGTCTCAAACCATTCCGTAGTAGTTTCTTCCGTAGAATGAGGGATAAATACCCCAGCATTGAGTACCATCACATCAATTTGCCCAAAAGCACTTACCACAGCATCAAACATAGCCGTCACGGCTTGGGTGTCTGATAAGTCCGCTTGAAATGGTTGCGAATGCGTGTGGCTATATTTTAGACATAAAGCTTTTGCGGCCTCATCACTGGTATTATAATGTACTGCTACCTGAGCATCATTATCACATAGAAATTCAGCAATAGCCATCCCAATGCCCTGAGAAGCCCCAGTTACCAATACTCTTAGTCCTTTTAATTTCAGTTTTATCATTCTTGAAAAATAATATTACATGGTGTTAGGTATAAATCTACTAAACAAATTGTTTATTCTGAATAATACCATAGACCATTTCGTATGTCTTCATGCTATAAACGAAGAGTTCCCGATCCTTTAAAGGCCGGGAACTCATAAGACTCGTAATTGATTTATTTTTTATTGTCGTATTACTTTCGCGATTTCTCTTCGGGTTCCTGTTTCTACTGAAACAAAATACAATCCAGATTTCAGCGAAGCGCCATTCCAAACAATTTCTTGTTTTCCAGATGTTACTTTATCCAACAATGTACTTACTCGTTTGCCCGTGATATCAAATATTTCTATGGTCACATGTTCTTCAGTTTCCATAAAAAATTCAATATTAATTTCTTCCGTGAACGGGTTGGGATAAGTTGTAAAGTCAAAGTCTGTTGCAACATCGTCTATACCTAGGTCATCTGGGGTTATATAAGTATAATACACATCTTGCCCGCCATTAATGGTGTTTGTCCAAGCGAGGTGTGCACCGTTGTTGTCAGAAACCATATCGACATAATCTCCCATCTTTGATTGTTGTGGATATCCAATGGTTGGGTCAAAAGCTACAGAAATAGCCTCTTCACTTGCCCAAGTATCTCCTTGATCTTCAGAAAAAGTGTAATACAGCACGGAATCTACGGTTCCTCCCGGAGCATCCCTTGTATCCAACCAAATCACATCAATACGTCCATTGGGTGCAACAGACATAGTTCCGAACCATTGATGATTACTCGTACTCGCATCTGTATTGATTCTAATTGGTGGCTCAAATGTAACACCACCATCGGTACTTCTGGCAAACATAACATCTGCCGGGTCTGAATTAGAACTTCTAACCACCGTAGAACACACATATACATTACCATCACCAGCACCTCCAGAAGCATCAACATCAACCCAATACTGACCCCATAATCCTGAAGGATTCAAGGGAGGGCCAGCGGTAAGAAAGCCATCCAAATCTACAACGCTAAAAGAATCCCAAGTAACTGGAGTAATAGAAGCGTCTCTGGCAGTGGTGGATTTAGTCACCACAACATCTCCCGTCAAGTTACTCACACCTGCCGCATATAAAATACCATCCCCGTCTACCGCGAGGGTTCCCCAACGAGGGTCTCCATCAATAGTAACACAATCTTCGAAGCTATCACTTCCATCGGTAGATCTTGTAAACGATCCTGGTGAGCAGGTTGTAAAAGACGAATTCCAGAACGAATAATTGTGTCCTCCACTAGCACCCGTTGTATGATCAACTCGCATCCATTGTCTATCTCCACCTTTTGCTTGAACTGCTGGGCCCCAAACGACACCTCCGTCATCAATGGTAAAGACATCACATGTAAAATCTCCCTGTAGGCTATTATAATAAAAGTTTCCATCAGCATCAAAATCCAACACAGGATCCGATCTAAACACGCCTGGGTTAAGAACTCCTGGGAAGGTCCATGTTAACCCGCCATCCACAGAGTATCCATATCCTGCCTGGCGAAAATTGTTACTCGTTGTATCAAATTGCCTCCAACCAATTACAATTCGGTTTGGGTTTGTAGGGTCAACTGCAATAGAAGGTTCATTGGCCGCATCTCCTACAATATTGTCTCCGTTGGAGTCTACATTGACTTGTGATGTAAAAAAAGTGCTGTTTCTTACATTATACGCGGGACTTCGTTCCATGGCTGATTTATTAACCGGTACATAGGCATCATCAGGAGTTTCATTATGTACTTCTTGAAGCTGGTTTTGATTTTGCGCAAAAGTGGTTGCGGAAATGATTGTAAAAAGTCCCATCAATAGAAAGGCCTTATGAATTTGGGTAATTTCTTTTTTCATAGCATTTATTTTTATTTAAAGATAGGGCAAGTTTCCCTATTTTCAAATTTAATGTCATTTGCCATCTCCCCTATACCAACCTAACGCGCTATACTAAATATTTACATCTAAGCCCTTGTATTCTAAAAAGGTAAGAATACATCAGTATATTTTTTTTGAATTCCTTCGCAAACCTGTACTTTTAGCATGCCATGTATATTTCAAATACTGTATGAAAACAAAACGATTTTTAATTTTTATGCTGAAGATGATATTCGTGTGGGCCATAGCGCTATCACTCTTGGGTTTTTTTAGAGGATATAAAGAAGTTGGAGGTGATCTTTATGTAGCGCAACCATTGTGGGTAAAAATAGCCCTTACCATAAGTATAGGTATGATTAGTGGGGTTCTGTTTTCTCTATCTGAGTTGTTTTTTGATCGTCCTAAATTTCGCAGATGGTCTTATGGAAAAATACTAATTACCAAAGCAGTTGTTTATTTTTTAATCGTAAATATATTATTGCTTTCTTCTATCGCCATCATGTCTCTAAGGCAAGAGTTAGACACGCTCCGCGGTATGTTTGCTCAAATAAGAGAAGATAAAATATTCTGGATTATCCTTGTTTACTTCACCTTGGTAGCCATGATCATTTCCTTTGTTCGGCAAATGGAACAAAAATTTGGACCGGGTGTCTTATGGAACATGATGCTTGGAAAATATCGTTCTCCAAAGCAAGAGTCGAGAGTATTTATGTTTCTTGACCTTAAAGATTCTACTACAATTGCAGAGGAATTAGGGCACATTAAGTTTAGTAGGCTTATTCAAGATTGTTTTTATGATCTAAATGAATTAGTTCCTCGCTACAAAGCAGAAATATATCAATATGTTGGCGATGAAGCGGTACTTACATGGACCAATAAATATGGTATTGCCGAAAATAACTGTTTGCAACTCTACTTTGCCTATGCAGATAAATTGGAGGAAAGAAAAGATATTTATATTTCAAAATATGGTGTACTTCCGAAATTTAAAGCAGGGGTTCATTTGGGTGACGTGACGGTAGCCGAAGTGGGTGTTATAAAAAAGGAAATAGCATACCATGGAGATGTTTTAAACACGGCCGCACGTATACAAGGGCAGTGCAACACATTTAACGCTAAACTTTTAATTTCTAATGAACTACGTCAAAAAACAAACATTGAAAAGAATCTTTCTGTAACCCACATGGGAGATGTTCTTTTGAAAGGAAAACAAAAAGAAGTACAAATATATGCTGTTTCAGAACCCTAGAAACAGGGCAAAATGTTATTAACAGATGCATAAAAACCTATAATTTTATAGTTCGTAAAAGATCGCCCATGAAAGTTAAAGTTGGTTTGGTTCAGGAAAGTCCCGTATTCTTTGATAAGGAGAAGTCATTTAAAAAACTGGAAAAATTGGTCGTAGAGAATGCCGCAAAAGGGTGCCAACTTATTGTGTTCCCGGAGTCATTCATCCCTGGCTATCCACGAGGATTTACTTTTGGAGCGACCATCGGCAATAGAACTAATGAAGGAAGAAAATTATATGCTGAATACTATGAAAACAGCATTGATCTTAGTGGTTCAGATAAAACTAGGCTTGAAAAATTAGCCAAAGCCAATAAGGTATACCTAGTCGTCGGTGCTACTGAAAGAGAGCATGAGCATGGAAGCTTGTATTGTTCAATGCTATATGTTTCTCCTAAAACAGGACTTTTAGGCGTTCATAGGAAAATCAAACCTACAGGTACCGAACGAATTATTTGGGGAGAAGCCGGTGGCGAATCACTGGTCACTTTTCAAACGGAAATTGGAAGACTTGGCGGACTTATATGTTGGGAAAACTATATGCCGGAAGCCCGCATGGCCATGTACCAAAAAGGGGTAGAACTATACATAGCCCCTACTGCAGATTCTCGTGAAGAATGGATAAGCACCATGAAACATATTGCCTTGGAAGGAAGATGTTTTGTTTTAGGGTGCAATCAATACTTTACCAAATCTATGTATCCCGAACGATTTCAGAAATTAGCCAGCGATGCCCCTGAAGATATGTGCCCTGGAGGTAGCGTTATTGTTTCGCCTTTGGGCAAGGTCATTTCCGGACCTTTGTACAACCAGACTGGTATTTTAATAGCCGACTTAGATCTGAATCAAATTAATGAGGCTAAACTGGATTTTGATGTGATAGGTCATTATTCTCGCGAAGATATCTTCACATTTGAAGCAAAAAACCAGCCGGATATTCAAAAAGAATAAAAAAATAACACCACACCATTATGCGTACTTCACTACTGTTTTTCGTTTTTCTTTCTTGCATGTATGGAATTTCCCAAGAAACAGAAACTCCCTCAACAGAGAAAGCGCCTCCTAATGTTTATATCATGAAGGGAAGTGATAACTATCACTACATAAACGATGATATTCATTTTACGGCCTCCTTTAAAGGCGATAGTATTAGGTATTTTGAGAATGGTCTCATTAAAATGGGAGATGATTTTGTTTCTATTATTGAAGTCCCATTTGAAGTCTCAGAATATCATAACGGAAGACCCGTAGAGGATGAAATCAAACTCTTTCAAAGCCAAAAGCAAAAGGAGATTGATTATTATAAGGAAATTGATGAGACGAATCTAAAATACGATGAAGAGGTTATTTTAAATACAGATGGAAAACGTTTTCTGCGCTGGCATTATGAGGCTCCACAATCAATGTTTGTTGAAGGTGAAGATCACATGATAAAACATTACTTTCTCTACTTCGTTGCAAATGATTATTTGGTAACCATAGGCTTTCCGCTTTTTAAATCAGAAAATGAGGCCGAAAAAATGACATATATTAATTATGTGGCCGAAAGCATTAAGGTTTATGCATCAAACATTGATATAGAATATTTTAGAGAGTCCATGCTCGCCGGGCCAAATACACTAGAAGGCGTTTATGACTTTGCTAATTTCTTCTTTGAGATTCCTTCGTTTTTAAATGTTCTGGATACCAAAGAATCTGTTTTTGCAGCCACCTTTCCGGATGTTGATAATATCAAGAATGCCGTGATTCTTGAAATTTTTGAAAAAGAGTCTTATCCGTCCTTTAAAGACTTTAACGACAACAAAATGCCCCGAGGCAAATCTGGAGATATCCTTTTTGGAGGCGCCACATTATTGATAAAGGAAAAGTTGGATAATATTGGCATTATTAATGGTGAAAGCTTTCGTTTTCAATTCTATAATGGAACTAAACTATACAGTGCAAAAAAGGTCTCGTTTGAAACGAAAACGCATTATGTAACGATACTCTTCAATGCCACAACAAGCACCTATAAAGAGAACCTTCCTCGTTTTGATTCCTTTTTGGAGGGGTTTGAAATAATCGAATAAATGTGAATCATTCTTATCCAGAAATAGGGGCGTTTCAGCAATTTAAGGAACGTAATACGGCTTCAGCAAAAGTTTGGCAAAGCAATCAGATTGTCTCCCACAACCTCACTTTAAGCACAGAAGTCGCGTTAAAACTTCGAATCGGTTAACGGTCTATTCGTTTAATTGTTTTAGCATGTTTCTGGCATTTTCACCTACACTACCGTTGGGGTCCAGAGCAATAGCTTTTTTATAATATTCTTCGGCTTTGGCCTTGTCTCCTGCCTTCATATAGCCCTCTGCCAAGCTATCCCATGCATTTGCCGAATTCGGATAAATCTCTGTTAAGAGCTGAAAAATAAAGACAGCTCCTTCGGTTTGACCGCTACTTAAAAGCTGATATGCCGCCTTGTTAAATTCGTTTTCAAAATCGAAAAAATGATAGGCAGGATCATTGGCCATTTCGACAGCCTGTGTTTTAATTTCGCCTAGCTTTCCTGCAACAAATAGGTCTGTGAAATGCTGTAAAGGGTCCATAATAAGATCAGAATCTCCATAATTTAATGCGGCTTCTAAAACAGGATCTGCATTGGTTTTATAATCATTAAAGCTCAAATCTATTGGTATATGAGGATTGGTACCGTCGCCGTTTTCCCATTGGGGCTTGTCTTGCCACCATGCGAAAGAAAGAAATGCGGGAATTTTACTTTTTGGTAACTCAACCCTGCGGTTATCACCGTAAAAGTTGATATTTTCCGCCGTAGCTTCTCCTATAAACATGGCATTGGTATAATTACTCATCTCATTGACAAGGTTCTGACATGCCGAAAAGGTTCTGCGACCTATAATCACAAAAAGATTTCCTTGTTGATTTATTTTCTGAGATTCAATAATTCGGGTTATGACTGCCTTATTCTTGTAGTTGTTTCCACCTCCATTGAGTCGTACATCAATGACAAGGTTTTCAACATCATTTTTCTCGATAAAATCGAAAACACGTGTATAAAAGGATGGAATATCTTCTGAAGGATCGTCCTGTATTTGACTATGTCGTACATACACCGTTTTCTTTTCAGGAATATACTCGTAGTAATAGATCTTGTCTAAATGTTTTAAGTACATAGGAGCATCGCCACTATTTCTAGCATCTAACCATTCGCCGTCCTGCTGTATCAAACTATACTGTGTCGGAACGCGTAGCCCTGCTACTCCATTAATAGTTCGTTCAAAACGGGTTCCATTCAATTCGAAAGTCATGGAAACGTTTGTTTTTAACTCCTTGGTAATGCCCTGGGCATGAAGCACTTCTGGGATGCATAAATAATTAATTCCGAAGGCTTTAAAATATTGATCATTCTCAGCGGGCACAACTGGTCTTACCATCTTCAAGGCTTCTTCAACAGGGACTCCTTCTACTGAAAGTAACTTTGCTCCCAAAACAGCTTGATAGTCTTTATGGGCACCTTGAACATACATTCCATCATTAAACTGGTATAAATTGATAGGCAATCGATGAAACTCTACAGGTGTTTGGCGCAATGAGAGTGATGTATGACCGTATTCAAAAGAGGATACAATTCGAGCTAGACCTACAATAATCTCATGCGCAGCCAAGTTTGGAATGGCTTCATATAACTTGTCTACTTTGGCATCAAAGTCTACGGCCGTTGTTTTTTTAAATAGAAAAGGATAGTCCGTATGAACGGTGTTCTGAAGAAACTTAAGGTCACTTCGCCAATCTTCACTTGTGAGGTCATTTTGCGCGCTTAAAAACCCTACGCACAGGAGTGCTAGGATAAATATATTTTTTTTCATGGTTGTAGTCTTTCTTTAATAGACAATTGTTTTCTTCAATAGTTACAGTTATCCCAATAAATATGAATGTCAATTCAAATTATTTTATATATTACTAAAAAAATTGCGGTACAATGATTAAAAAAATTACACTCCTTTTATTGTTTGTTGTTTTTCAGGGATATACACAGGAAAAGCCTATTAAAATAGTAGAAGAAAGGCAAGCCAACCGATTAATGTTATTTGCTGTTAATGAAAATCTTCAGGATTTTGATGTGCTCATAACGGTTGAAGGAAGAAACTTTAGACAAAGCAAAGGGCGTCCCAGAATGGTTCGTGTTCCGGCAACCTCCAAAGTGCATCTTAAAAACCTAATTGTAGAGCGAGGTAAAGTGCCTCAATATACGTATGAATTGGACGTTCGTGATAGTTTATCACGACGAGCACTACGAAAAGAGTTTGAACTCATTAAAGTAGATCCAAAAAAGGCTATTACTGTTTATCTTCCGGAAAATTGTACTAATTGTGACAGTATCATTGATCCATTAAACAAGAGTCATTTTAAATATAGAAGTATTAAGCTAGGTGAGAATCCCACCGTAAAAGAGCAGCTTGGCAAAGCATTCATAGGAGCTACTACCCCTTTGGATTCTATTAGAACGTTTATAGTGAGCCTTGGAGGCAGTATCTATATTAGAATGAAGACCTATGACGAATTGCTTGAAGAATTAGATAAGGAATAGTTTACTGATATTGGGCTTCTCCAAATTGTAAATATTCACCGTCTTTCAGTATATAATCCGTTACTTTTATATTTTCTGAAGAGATAAGGGTATACACCGTTCTCCCTTGTTCTGTCTCTGGAGTTCCCCAGTTGATGGTGAGAACGTTTTCGTTAAGCGTCCCAGAAAGCGGAAAGAAAAAGCCTCGCGCATCAAACCACATACCGGATACTGTAGTTCCTCCTTCTATTCTATAATAACCATGTCCCTTAAACGTTGAGCTTCCTCTAGAATTTTGAAACTCTAAACGGAGAAATTGTTGGTCCAACACCCATGCCCATTGCATTTCAAAATTGGCCTCAGCGCCCATTAATGTTCCAGAACCTTCCCATTCTTTGGCGGTTAACTCTTCAAAAAACTCTTGGCTGTACAGCGTATTTGCTGTAAATGAAAGAAACAAAAAACAAATTGCGAATTGGAAAGATCTCATGATTGTGGTTTTACTAGGTTGCATTATACACTTCTGAATACTATTTATCAAAATATATGGTGAATTTATCCAAAATTTTAATGCTGAGCTTATATACACAACAAAAAAAGTATGGAGAGCTTTGGCCAGCCTATATTCAATAACACTGAGATTTTTTGCTATTCTTTATAATGCCATCCGCAGCAGCTCAATTTTCGTATTCAGTTCTTGATTAAGGTCTTCGTCTAGCAGTTTTTCTTCTGAAAAGTTCTTATGAAATGAGGGCAGCGAAAAATCTGCAATAATATTTCCACCTAGATATGGAAAAGAACTCTTGGCATTCGATAACACACCAGCTCCTCCTCTACCTCCTGGCGAAGTAGCCATTATCAGCATCGGTTTGTTTTTCCATACTTCCTTATCAATTCGGGACATCCAGTCAAAGGCATTTTTAAACGCCACTGAATACGACCCATTATGTTCAGCCAGCGAAATAACCAAACCGTCGGCATTGGCAATGATATCGATTAAACGTTGGGCCTCTGCTGGGATTCCTCGATCAGTTTCTAGATCAATTCCGTAGATAGGAAGATCAAAATCATTAAGATCTAGTGCAATCACATCACTGTTGTCTACTTTGTTTGCTGCATATATGGCCAATCTCTTGTTAATGGAGCTCTTGCTGTTACTACCCCCTAAGGCTATTACTTTTTTCATTGTCTCTTTCCTTTTAATTTTTAAATAAGTCGTTTTAGTTCAATGCATTCCCCTTTGGTGAGGTTTTGCATGAGTGGTTTGTGAAACTCAGTCACTTTTTTATCCAGTTTTTTCAACAGTACTCGCCCTTCACAGGTAATTGATATATCCATCCTTCTGCGGTCTGCCGGGCATAGTTTTCGTTCAACCAATCCTCGGATTTCTAGCTTATCAA
>Ga0316204_10001353_pt1 | contig 68505 bp, 60 predicted proteins | sample 6monrhotite_MG_2_FD_205661 | JGI IMG/M metagenome (GOLD analysis project Ga0316204, IMG submission 205661) | Microbial mat bacterial communities from mineral coupon in-situ incubated in ocean water Damariscotta River, Maine, United States -... | ecosystem: Environmental > Aquatic > Marine >... | reverse complement strand
ATATTGAAGCTGTTTTTGGCGGTATTGCTATTTCTGCAATCATTTATTTTATTTTAATAAAGGGTCTAAAAAGTGCCGATTTATTTGATGAATCGGTTATTCAATTTGTAAGCGAATCTCCCGGACTATTCTTACTTGGTAATTTCCTAATCTGGACATTTTTGTCATGGTTGGTTTCTACTTTGTTGAAGTGGAATATCTATACTGTAGTTATCGTTTTGGGTACTTTCGCACTTGCAATGGCATTTGCTGGAAATGATTTGGTGAACTTTATAGGAGTGCCCATTGCTGCATTGCAGTCTTTTCAAGATTGGCAAGGTTCAGGTATAAGTCCAAATGAGTTTAATATGCAAGGCTTGACCGCAGCAGTCCGGACAGAACCTTATTTATTGTTATTGGCAGGTGCTATAATGGTCATAACCTTATGGTTTTCTTCTAAAGCGAAAAGTGTGGTAAAGACGAGTGTTGACTTAGCAAGACAAGACGAAGGTGAAGAGCGTTTTCAGCCCAACTATTTATCAAGGCAAATTGTAAAACTGAGTGTTGGGACTTTTGAAAGCTTTTCAAGGTTATTCCCAAATTCCATTAAGAAAAATATTGATAGGCAATTTGACCTTCCTAACACTTATGTACCTAAAAGTAAAGTTCAAGATATGCCCGCTTTTGATTTGGTAAGAGCGGCTGTTAATTTAATGGTTGCTAGCGTATTAATATCCATCGCAACTTCAATGAAATTACCTTTATCAACAACTTATGTCACATTTATGGTTGCCATGGGAACGTCCTTAGCCGATAGAGCTTGGGGAGCCGAAAGTGCTGTTTATAGGGTAGCTGGAGTATTAAATGTAATTGGAGGCTGGTTTTTCACGGCTTTTAGCGCCTTTACGGCCGCTGCTATTATCGCCTATATTCTTCATCTTGGTGGGTTTATTGCCTTAATCATATTATTGGTTTTAGCTGCTACACTTTTATTGAGAAATTATCAAGCACACAATAAGAAAACAAAGGTTATTAAGGCCGAAGATAGCCTAAGAAGGGCCGAAAGCAGTTCTATTCAAGGTGTGATTGAAGAAAGTGCGGATAATATTGCCAAAATGATTCAACGAAGTAACAAAATCTACACTAACGCAATTAATGGTCTTGCGCGACATGATCTTGAGACTTTAAAGAAAAACACTAAAGGGGTCGCTAAAATGTCAAAAGAGATTGAAGGACTACAGAACAACATCTTTTATTTTATCAAAAACTTAGACGATTCAAGTGTTGGTGGGGCGAGTGATTTTTATATTGAATTATTGGGCCATCTTCAAGATTTGACACAATCACAAGAATATATCTCAAAAGTGGGATTGAACCATGTAAACAATAACCATAAAAAATTAAAGTACAATCAAATCAAAGAGCTCAAAGATTTGGATCAGCACATAGAAAAGCTATTTTTAGATACATCTGAGATTTTTAGTAGTCGTTCTTTTGAACGTATTGGCAGTTTACTCGCAACGCGCAATAGTTATATTGATTTAGTTGACGAAAAAATCAAAAAACAAGTGGCAAGAACAAGAACGGAAGAATCGAGTCCAAAGAACACAACACTTTATTTTTCCATTTTAACTGAAAGTAAAGACCTAATCAAAGTAACCATGAAGCTTTTAGAGCTATATTATACAGAACATGATAGTTCTATTGCTCCTGCAAAAATTTTAAAAGATTAGATATGAAGGTTATCATTTTTATTATTGGAATTCTGGTAAGTTTAAATTCATTTGCCCAAGAATTGTCTGGGGCTAATCTTCTTGAAAAAGCAATAGCATACCATGACCCTAATACGAATTGGAACACTTTTCAAGGCACTTTTAATGTAATCATGCAGACTCCTAATTCGTCAGAAAGGATAAGCACAATAGCGCTCGATATTCCAAGAGAGTTATTTACACTTGAAGTAAAAAAAGAAGCTGATTCATACGCTTATATGATTGAAAGAGACTCTTGTCAAGTTTCACTTAACGGCGAAACAAAACTCAGTGAAGAAGCCATTAAGAAATTTCGATTGACTTGCGAAAGGGGCACTATGTTCAAAAACTATTATACCTATCTGTATGGACTACCAATGAAGTTAAAAGACCAAGGAACCATAATTGACCCTGTGGTTCAAAACAAAAGCTTTAAGGGCAAAAATTATCTGGTCTTAAAAGCAACTTACGATGCTGAGGTCGGCGAAGATATTTGGTATTTCTATTTTGACCCAGAAAGTTATGCTATGGAGGTATATCAGTTCTACCATGATGAAACCAAAAATGATGGAGAGTATATTCTATTGAAAGACATGGAAGTAATTAATGGAATCAAAATGCCAAAAACCCGCGCTTGGTATTACAATAAAGATGATAAGTATTTAGGAACGGATGTACTTTCAACTTCTAAATAAAACAGATGAAATATCTTTGGATTTGCATAGTGATTTTATTTAGCACTTCCATAAAACAGGTTTTTTCTCAATCTAAAGAAAAATCATGGATGTTGGGGCCTTTTAAACGACCTGAGAGTGCAAAAGCAATTATTTCTAAGAAAGAAAATACAACCTTCAAAGATCCTCTATCCAAAAAGATAGTCAATTGGGAATCCATGGCCACTTTCAATCCTGCTGCAATTGTAAGAAATGATAGTATCTACGTATTATACCGTGCTGAAGAAAAATTAGGCGAAAAAGAAATAGGTGGACATACCTCTAGAATTGGTCTTGCAGTATCTGGAGACGGAAAAACCTATCATCGAAAAGAAGAACCTATTTTTTATCCAAATAATGATCAACAAAAACAATATGAATGGCCAGGTGGTACTGAAGACCCCCGAATTGTTGAAACCGAAGAAGGCACTTATGTATTAACCTATACCCAATGGAATAGGGATGTACCCAGATTAGCCATTGCAACTTCAACCGACTTAATAAATTGGGAAAAACACGGCCCTATTTTTGAAGATTTTGAAAATGGAAAATATCATCAACGTGAAACTAAATCGGGTGCTATTTTGACAAAACTTAAAAATGAAAGACTAGTAGTCGCCAAAATAAACGGTAAATATTGGATGTATTTTGGTGTCCCAAATATATGGATGGCATCATCGGATGATTTAATTTCTTGGACTCCCCTTGAAAATTATGAAGGGAAGCTGACTCCAGTTTTAAGTCCTAGACCAGGTTATTTTGATTCGTGGTTGGTTGAAGCTGGTCCGCCTCCTTTACTAACTGAAAATGGTATTGTTGTTTTGTACAATGCCGGTAATAGTCAAAATATTGGTGTTCAAGATTTAGGAAATCGTGTTTATACTGGTGGTCAAGCTCTTTTTGATGCTAATGAACCTTGGAAACTTATAGATAGAACCAATACACCATTTATTAAGCCTGAACTCCCCTTTGAAAAATCTGGTCAATATGCAGATGGTACTACTTTTTTAGAAGGTCTCGTCTTATTCAAAGGAAAATGGCATTTGTATTATGGTACTGCAGATAGTATGGTTGGTGAGGTGATTGGAAAATTTAAGTGACCAATTCAAGGGTAACTTCATATAAGTTCTTTTCCTCCATTTTTGATTTTAACCAGGCATAAAAACTCATTACAAAAATATCTTCCTGCTCCCTTCCAATCCAATCAAAAGAGTTTTCAACACGATTTTTAAAATCTTCTGAAGTTACAATATCACTGTTCTCGTAGTATGCCTTTATCAAATTCATGAAAACTAAAACACGCTTTTCACCAATATCATTTAATCTTTTAGTAAAATTTCTGGAAAATCGTTGCAAGCGAATCAACACCATATCAAGCTTATCTAGCTCAATTAATAATAGAATCTCAATAATATTCTTTTTTAACACCCATAACCATCCCATTTTTTTATCGTACCAATTGTCTGTCCTATTCAATTCTTTAAAAAGGTTATAGGCATTAGAAAATTCACCTTGCTGAATTAAACACATTAGTAAGAGTAACTTTTTGTTTAAAGAGGCATTCTTAGAATCAGATAATAAATTGTTTCCTTCTGAAATATGACCTGTATAAATTTTATTCAGAGCCTTTAGAATAGTCACTTTATCATCAAATCCTTTAACATAGGTTTTTGGACTATTAGCTAAAATGATATCAATTTGAGAAATAAAGTTTTCTGAAGAGGTAAAATTTTTGTTCCTAAAATGCGCCACAGCCATTAGGTAAAGCATATTTAAGTAGTAATATTTGTGCTTCTCAGGTACTTTTCCTTTAGTCTCCAAGACTTCATATAGTTCCATCATAAATGGAGAAACAGTATAAAAATCACTTTGTAATTTTGCTGTGGTTGCAGTTATCTCCATTAATTGGTACAAAGATTTATAAGTCAAATCTTCATTCACCTTTAAATCAAACTCTAAAAAGGTTTTAACCACCAATTCATTAATAGATTGCTTAGGGTTCTTTCTTAATTCTAATTTAATTCTGGCATATGCCATCGTTAACAAAAAATCTTGTTGTGATAACGTTTTGTTCGCTTGATAATCAGCTATAATAAGACTCAAACCCCATTTTGGATTTAGATAGCAATATTGAATTTTGGTGTGGTAGATTTCATCCAGTAAAGCATAGTTGTCAATTTTCTTTGCTTGGGTTTCTGCTTTTTCAAGTGTTTTAAAAGCAACCTTAGAAAGCTTTTGCTCAAAGAAAATTCTACTGGCCAATAGTAATTTTAGAACTTCTAAATCTTCAGAAGACTCCTCAGCAAAGCTCTTACTGGCAACAAATTCTATGAGCGCATCTTGAACCCTCTTACAAAGTGCATTGAAGGCTCCATGGTTTGGCTTACCGTAAAGCACCACATCTAGATTCTTAGTTTTTTCTGAAGTAATCAGTTTAATCAAATCTATGTTCTTAGCATCACCGCGTCGATTTCTACTTTTAATAAAATTTAAAAACTCCTTCTTATTCTTATCAGATAGAGTAACCCATATGGCTTGAATAGTATCCATTAAATCATAATATTAATTATATTTAAAATATTGATTTTCAATTTATTATATATCAATATAAATACTTTAAATCATAATATAATCAAAAATATTGTATTGGAGATGAGCAATCAAACTAATCATCTTTGCGCTGTAATTAAAAATTCAATTATGGATAATCAATTATCAAATGAAAAAGGAAATACACTTTTTCAAAAAAACGACAAGAAAGAAAAATTTGAATTAAGGCCAACTTCAGCATTTATTTCCGCTTCGTGGTCGGCACTCTTTATCGGTATGGTATCTTACTGTATTGGTTTGTGGAATGCTAATATGTGGCTCAATGAAAAAGGATACTATTTTACATTATTGCTGTTTGGGCTTTTTTCTGTGGTATCGGTTCAAAAAAGCGTTCGTGACCGTCAAGAAGGACTACCAGTTACTGATGCCTACTACGGTATTAGTTGGTTTACAACGATAGCATCTATTTTGTTATTGACGATCGGTCTATGGAATGCCGATATGGAACTTAGTGAAAAAGGCTTTTACGGAATGTCTTTTCTATTAAGTCTATTTGCGGCGATTGCCGTACAGAAAAATACTAGGGACATCAAATTTCTTGATGAAAAGAACGAAAAACAAATCTGATAAAAAAGAAGCTGCCTAAAAAGGTAGTAGTAATGTCATTTCGAGCGCAGTCGAGAACCTTAACTAACTGAATTCTAAGGTATATTGATTGCGTTCAAAATCAGACTTATAGATACTTTCCTTCAATTCCTATAAAAATTCATTTCATCTAAATACTGCCAAACTCTACTAGGTAATAATGGCCGAATGTTTTTACCTGCTACATGATTTTTTCTGATAAAAGTGGATGATATTTCCATTATTGGAGCAGCAACCTTATGTATTTTAGGATGATCCTCAAACTGGTGCTTAACCTTGCCTTCAGAAATTCGAGGATAAACATAAAGATTATAGCGCTCTAAAATAACCTCAAAATTCTTCCATTTATGAAATCCTTTCAGGTTATCTTCCCCCATAATGAGGGAAAAGTGATGCCCTTCGGGATACTTTTCTTCTAAATGAACCAAGGTATTTATAGTGTAATTCGGTTGAGGCAAATCAAATTCTATTTTACTGGGCTTTAATTTTGGATAATCAGCCGTAGCCTCAAAAACCATTTGATAACGATGGTGATTGTCCAACAGCGTTTTTTTCTGTTTAAAAGGACTTTGGGGCGTAATCACAAACCAAACCTCATCCAAATCTGAAAACTCAACTATATGGTTGGCTATGGCCAAGTGTCCAATATGGATTGGATTGAATGTTCCAAAATAAAGACCAACTTTCTTCATTATTCCTCCTCTTCAGATGATTTTGATGCCCCTACAAAATTTGCTACAAGTTCAGTTGCTTCATTCAGGGCAATATCCAAATCGTAGTTCTTAATAATCACATCAAATTGCGGTGCAGTAGCCAATTCTACTGAAGCCTTTGCAATGCGCATATTGATCTTGTCATCACTTTCGGTACTTCGTTTTTTTAAGCGAATTTTCAATTCATCAACACTAGGTGGTTTTACAAAAACGGCAAGGGTTTCTTTGGGGTATTTCTTTTTTATTCTCAACCCGCCAGCGACGTCAATATCAAAAATTACATTTTTTCCTTCTGCCCAAAGGCGTTCTACTTCAGTCTTTAGGGTTCCATAAAAGTTATCGCGATAGACCTCTTCCCATTCTAAAAAATCTTCATTTTTAATATGGTTTTTAAACTGTGAAATAGACATGAAATAGTAGTGCTCTCCATTTTTTTCTTTTCCTCTTCTTGGTCTAGAAGTAGCAGAAACAGAGAACGCCAAATTCAGCTCTGACTGCGCCAACAAATGCCTCACAATAGTCGTTTTCCCGCTGCCTGATGGTGCAGAAAAGATAAGAAGTTTGCCCCCCTTACTCATAAAACATTCAGCATTTGTTCTTTAATTTTCTCTAGTTCATCTTTCATCTGAACCACTAATTGCTGCATGGGCGCATAGTTAGCCTTAGACCCGATGGTATTAATCTCACGACCAATTTCTTGCGAGATGAAGCCCAATTTTTTTCCGTTTGAATCATTAGAATTTAAGGTAGCATTAAAATAATCAAGATGATTTGCCAAACGGACTTTCTCTTCGGTGATATCGTATTTTTCTAAATAATAAATCAATTCTTGTTCAAAACGATTGGCATCAAGCTCAACCTTTAAATCAGATACTGCTTTTTCCAATCGTTCACGAATAGTTCCCAAGCGTTCACTATCCATAGCTTTGACCTCTTCTAAAAGGCGATTTAAAGTAGCCAAGCGATTGGTAAAATCTGTTTCTAACACCTTTCCTTCCTCAGTTCTAAACATATTAATGGCTTTTAAAGCCTCTTTAAGAGCCGTTTCAATTGTTTTAAATTCTTCTGGGTCAATATCTTCCTTATCCGTTTTTAAGGTGTCTGGCATTCGTAGGGCGATTTCCAAGAGCTTCACTTCGTCACCATCAGCAATATCCCTTAATTGATTCATATATTTTTTAACCACTCCAGTATTTACCTCCGTAGTGGTTTCTTCTCCCGTGATTTCAATATAAAGGCTAAAATCGACCTTTCCGCGTGTCAAAGAGTCTGCAATGGTCTTACGCAATTGCAATTCTTTTTCACGAAATGCCTGAGGAATTCGGGCATTAATATCCAAGTTTTTGCTGTTAAGTGATTTTAACTCTAAACTAATTTTTTTTGATGGAAGCTGCACTACGTGCTTACCGTAGCCTGTCATGGATTGAATCATAGAAAAATTCTAGGTTTTGGCAAAGGTAGCAAAACGTAGTTTTGTGTTTAAGGTTTCAGATTCAAAGTTATTTCGTTGAAAAGAAAGAAACGTAGAGTTATTAAACTAATCCAACTCCCTAACCCAAATATTGCGATAGCTTACTCGGCTATTATCGTTGTGATCCTGTAATTGAATAGGAGCATCGCCATGAAGTGTATTCTTAGGCCACCCAATGTATTCGGTCGTACCTTCTATTTCGTAATGGTCTTGTACCAAAACCCCATTATGAATTACCGTAATCGTACCTGATTTTAGTTTACCTCCACTCATACCAAACTCTGGAGCGTGGTAGATTATGTCATAAGTGTTCCATTCGCCTGTAGGTTTTGAGGCCATCGCCAAAGGAACAGATTGTTTGTAAATAGAACCTACTTGCCCGTTTACATAGGTGTCATTATTGTTGTTATCCAAAACTTGAACTTCATATCGATTTTGAAGAAAAACCCCACTATTTGCCCTGTTTTGACCTTCTCTTTGCACCTCAACGGGAGATTTCCATTCTATATGCAATTGAACGCTTCCAAAGTTTTGCTTGGTTTGAATACTGCCCGTTTTATCTTTAACCGTCATACTGCCGTCATCGTTTAAATGCCATTTTGCGGCGGTGCTATCAGCAACGTGAATCCAATTATTCAAACTTGAGCCATCAAATAAAACGATAGCATCACTTGGCACTCCGTCTTCATTGACGCTTACTTTAGGCGGAACTGGTTTGTAAATCTCTGTTTGTTCAGGTGTTGAAGGTTCTTCGCCTTGATACTTGGTATTTACGGTTTTTGCTTCTTTAAAATTATCAACAGGCTGGGGAGTTTCTGCTTGTTTGCATGAAAATGATATAAAAAGCAAGTTGATAAACAATATAATGGTATGTTTCATAAAAGTATTTAAAGCCATTTTAGAAAAGCACTTCGAAAAGCTCATTGTGACTGCGCTTAAGGCAATTTGAATTAGGTTGTACGTTGTATTTCTAACCTCGTAATTATCCTAAAGTTCCTTGATTTGAATATTTCGATACGCAACAATATCACCATGGTCCTGCAATCCTATTTTACCCGTTTGGTATTTTCCAAAACCTTCCCAATCGGCGAATTTAGATTTAGCCACCATAGCATTCCAAGCTTCTCCATGAACAGGAAATTCTACTATGTTTTCTCCATTTAATCTAACACTCCCTTGGTTGGTTTTATGATTAATAGTGATAACGCATAAATTCCATTCCCCAACGGGTTTAACAACTTCTTTACCTGGTGCAATCATATCATATAAGGCACCTGCTTGATGTGTTGTTCCTGCCTTGGCATCAGGATGCGCAATATTATCCAATACCTGGATTTCTGGCCCAGTTTCGTATGGCTGCCCATACTTAGCATCTTCTAAAACTCCCCAAAAGATGCCGCTATTACTTGCTTCGTTGACCTTCCATTCTAAAGAAAGCACAAAATCTGTGTATTGTTTATCGGTAACAATATTGAAGCTTTTTCCATTTCGTTCTTTAGGCGGATAAAACACCATAGCCCCATCCTCTAATTTCCAAACATCGGAAACGCCTTCTCCTAAATATTCATGCCAACCCTCAAAGGAACTACCATCAAAAAGGGTCACCCAATCATCTGACATAGTTTCCATCACTACGGTATCATCGTCAACTTCTTCTTCAGGCTTACTTTCTTTTGCTTTTTGCAAACATGATGTCATTACTAACATCCCCAAAATAGCTATTGTCGTTCTAGTTCTCATAATCCTAAAATTCTTTTTAATTCTTCTTTATCAATTTCCGCTCCCGCAAAATCATCGAAGGTTTTTTGTGTCGCTTCAATAATATGGTCTTGAATAAACTTAGCACCTTCACGAGCTCCTTGTTCCGGACTTTTAATGACACACTCCCATTCCATTACCGCCCAAACATCACAGCCGTATTGAGTCAGTTTTGAAAATATTGTTTTAAAATCAATTTGACCATCACCTAAAGAACGGTATCGCCCTGCCCTATCGGCCCAATCATTATAACCACCAAAAGCTCCTTTTTTACCAGTTGGGTTAAACTCAGAATCTTTTACATGAAACGATTTAATGAATTCGTGATAATGGTCTATGTAACTTATATAATCTAACTGCTGTAATACAAAATGACTTGGGTCATATAAAATGTTAACTCGTTTATGATTCCCTGTTGCTTCTAAAAAACGCTCAAAAGTATCACCATCATGTAAATCTTCTCCTGGGTGTATTTCATAACAGACATCAACACCTTCTTTGTCAAAGTGATTCAGAATGGGCATCCAACGTTTGGCCAATTCTTCAAAACCCATTTCTACCAATCCTGCAGGTCTTTGTGGCCAAGGGTGCATCGTATGCCATAGCAAAGCACCAGAAAATGTTGCATGGGCTTTGATTCCCAACCTTCGACTAGCTGTTGCCGCTTTTTTAACGGTTTCGACCGCCCAAGCGGTACGTTCTTTTGGTTTACCCTTCAAAGCATCAGGCGCAAAATTATCAAACATGATATCGTAAGCAGGATGTACGGCAACCAACTGTCCCTGAAGATGGGTCGATAGTTCTGTAATTTCCAATCCATAAGAATTGATTTTGCCTTTCAATTCATCACAATAATCTTGACTTTCAGCAGCTTTATCCAAATCAATTAAAAAAGATTCCCATGTGGGGATTTGAATTCCTTTATAACCCAAATCTGCTGCCCATTTACACATACCATCCAAAGAATTGAAGGGTGCTTCGCTATCTACAAACTGGGCTAAAAAAACTGCAGGACCTTTAATTGTCTTCATTAAAATTTGTTTTTAGTAGTGTTGATTTTCAAAAATTTTAGGAATAATCGCCTATATTTAAGAAATGATTTATAATGTCTTAATTATTCTAGTAGACAGCTATAAATATAGCAATTTAGCCAATAACCAAAATAGTACTGATGAATCAAAATACAGTTTATGATGCCATTGTCGTTGGCACAGGTATTACCGGCGGATGGGCAGCAAAAGAGCTTTGTGAGAACGGTCTAAAAACCTTGGTTTTAGAGCGTGGTCCTATGGTCAAACACATTGAGGACTATAAAACCATGAATGATGACCCTTGGGATCTTCCGTACAAAGGAAACTTATCAAATGAAGATGAGAAAAAATACCATAAACAAAAAAGAGTGGGATGGGCACCGACAGATGCTACTAAACATTTTTTTGTGAATGATTTAGAACATCCCTACCAAGAAACTAAACGTTTTGATTGGATTCGAGGTTATCAAGTTGGTGGACGTTCCCTTACTTGGGGGCGGCAAAGTTATCGCTGGAGTGATATCGATTTTGAAGCAAACCTTAAAGAAGATATTGGTGTTGATTGGCCTATTCGTTATAAAGATATAGCGCCTTGGTATGATAAAGTTGAATCTTATATTGGAGTTAGTGGCGAAAAATTGGGATTGCCACAATTACCTGATGGTAAATTTCTACCACCAATGGGTATAAACTGTGTAGAAGAAGATTTACAAAAGAGTTTGCGTAGCAAATTTGATGATGGTCGATTATTGACCATTGGACGCGTAGCACATATTACCGAAAACACCACTGAATTTGAAGGGAGAGGACCTTGTCAATACCGTAATCGTTGTTGGAGAGGGTGTCCATTTGGGGGTTATTTTAGTAGCAATTCTTCTACGCTGCCAGCTGCAGAACGCACCGGAAACATGACTTTAAGACCAAACTCAATTGTTCATCAAGTGGTTTACAATGAAAAAACCAAACAGGCAACTGGTGTAAAAGTGGTCGATACAGAAACTGGAGAAAAATTAGAATTCAATGGTAAAATTGTTTTCTTATGTGCTTCAGCCATGGCCTCAGTAGGCGTATTGCTGCAATCTAAATCTGAAAGTTTTCCAAATGGTATGGGCAATAATTATGACGAATTAGGGCGTAATATTATGGACCACCATTACCAATTGGGAGCTTCTGCTCAAGTAGATGGTCATTTAGATAAGTATTACAAAGGCAGAAGACCAAATGGATTTTATATTCCACGTTTTGCCAATCTAGATGAAAAAACCAAGCGCAAAGGTTTTCTTAGAGGTTTTGGGTATCAAGGTGGAGCCAGTAGAGAAAATTGGAGTGAAATGGTTGCTGAATTTGGGTATGGTGAAGCTTACAAAAAAGCGATGCTAGAACCTGGTGGCTGGCAAATCGGAATGACCGGCTTTGGAGAAATGCTACCTCATCATGATAACCGAGTTACTCTAAGTAAAGACATGAAAGATAAATGGGGGCTGCCGCAACTAGATTTTGATGTAGAATTCAAAGAGAATGAGCTTAAGATGCGGGAAGTTATTAAAGAAGAAGCTGTGGCCATGCTTAAGGCTGCAGGGTTTAAAAACGTAAATGCCTATGACACCGAAACCGGACCAGGATTGGGAATTCATGAGATGGGCGGGGCACGCATGGGTTGGAATCCAAGAACGTCAGTAGTGAATAAAAACAATCAAGTACATGATGTGCCGAATGTTTATGTTACCGATGGCGCTTTTATGACATCAGCCAGTTGTGTAAACCCATCATTGACCTATATGGCGTTTACGGCAAGAGCGGCAAACCACGCTGCGGAACAATTCAAAATGGGTAAATTCGCTTAACAAATACTGCAATTACATGGATAACGCCTCTGCAAGAAACCTATGGGGAGATTTTTTAGATAAACACACCGAATTTGCTTTTGAAAAAGCACCAGAAGTAGGTTATTTTGGTGACAACGAAAAAGATGCCAATACACTGGCAGATTTAACGGTAAAAGAAATCAAAAGAGCTACCTCGCATTCTCTTTTAGGATTACAATTGCGAAAAGAAACACTTCCAAAAATTGGAGATTTTTTTGTGGTTACGGATTGGGGTGGTAAGGCAAAATGTATTGTAAGAACCACCTCTGTCAAGATGATGCCATACTTTGCCATACATGCCGAGCATGCGCGACTTGAAGGTGAAGGAGATAAAAGTCTTGATTATTGGCAAAAGACACATTGGGAGTTTTATACCAGAGAACTAACCGATTTCAACCGAAGGCCGCTTGAAAGTATGATTATTGTTTTTGAACGCTTTGAGAAAGTGTTTTAATACAAAATGACCGCCAAAAAAGGCGGCCATTTTTATTTGAGGCAGGGTGTATGGATAGCGGCTAATCCAAATCTATCCAAACATTTCCTTGTTTATGAGAGGCAACGGTGCCTTCTATAAAATTCATTCCACGCACACCATCAGTCATGGTTGGGAATTCCCCATCGTTATAATCTTCTCCGCGTATTGCTTTGGCAGCTCCCAAATAAATATTGGCCATTGAATCAAAAATACCTTCTGGATGCCCTGGTGGGAGCTTGGTTCCATTCAATGATAATTCTGAGTTATAGGCATGACCCGGTTTATAAATTTGAGTAGGTTCGGTATCGCTCATTTTATAGAGAAAATTAGGGCGTTCTTGCTCCCATCTAAAGGCTCCTTTTTCTCCGTAAATAGTAATAGCCAAGCCATTTTCTTCACCTGTGGCTACTTGGCTAGCTCTAATAACACCTTTTACATGCTCATCCATTCGTATTAAAACCGTACCATCAACATCCATTTTATTGTCTTCATACAGATAATTGAAATCACATAAAAGCGAGCTTACCTTTAGGCCTGTTGTAAACTCGACCAAATTAAAAGCGTGAACACCTATATCTCCCATACAAGAACTGATTCCCGCTTTGGTAGGGTCTAATCGCCATACTGATGAACGCTTTTCCTTATCATGAATAATGGTGTTTATCCACCCTTGATAATACCGCGCATCAACTTTATGAATTCTGCCAAGCTCCCCATTTTTAATCATTTCACGCATTTGCCGCACCATGGGATACCCCGTGTAGGTGTGTGTTAAAGCAAATACTTTTCCCGATCTTTTATGCGCCGCTTCCAATTCTTTGGCTTCTGCATAGTCCATGGTCATTGGTTTTTCACAAATCACATGAAACCCATTGTCCAATAACTTTTTGGCCATTGGAAAATGTAAAAAGTTGGGCGTTTGAACCGAACAGACTTGAATACGTTCGTCTTCAGAAAGCTTTAATTCCTCTTCAATAAGCGTATCAAAATCTTTATAAATTCTATTGGTCGGAATATCAATCTCCTTGGCAAAAGCAACACTTTGCTCATGGTCAGGATTAAATACCGCTCCAACGATTTGATAATTATCATTAATATGTGATGCGACGCGATGTAAAATACCTATTAGAGAATCGCCTCCCCCACCTAAAATTCCTAATCTAATTTTTTTTGGCATTGTTATGATTTTTAATGATTAATGAAATGAGTTCAATAACTAAGCAGGCTTATGGTTTATCCTTTGCTTCTCTATCTTCTTTCGCAACACAAATAAAATTCCGAAAAGCACTACTAAGGTGAGCGGAAAGTAAACCATAAAACCAAGAACAGCCCTGCCAGCCTCAATATCGGCCATTTCACCAACCAGCCCAGTACTTATGGCGTTGGCTTTTTCAGCATCTAATCTGGATCCAATAATCGGATTCCAAATGGAAGTTGCAAACATACCTGCTCCGCCCATTAAAGACATTCCTAAGGCACCAGTCTTAGAAGTATATTCTGAAGCAAAGCCAATCATGGTTGGCCAGAAATAACATACCCCCAATGCAAATAAAGCTGCAGCTACATAAATCATTCCCCCTTCAGCAATACTCATGTAATAGATAGCACTAGCAGTAATTATGGCTGACATAAAAAGCACTCCTATTGGATTCAATTTATGCACAATGGGGCCTGCAAAAAATCGTCCTAAAGCCATAATCCCTGTTACCAATGCCAGTACCAACATTGGACTGGCACCTGAACTACCCAAAATGGTTTCTACCCATTGCTGTGGAATGAATTCCGATGTAGCCGTTAGCGTCATACATACAATCATAAAAAGAAACAAGGGATTGCCCAAGGCTTTTATATTCGCCTTGGTATCCGACTCGATATTCTCGCTCTTTGGAAACTTCTGTGTAAATACAAGAAAGCCATAAATCAAAGTTGGAATCAACATAGTTGCAATCTGCAATTGCCATCCAAGACCCGCATCTGTCATAAATTTTGAAACTAAAGAACCTATGACCAACCCACCTGGAAACCACACGTGAAACTTATTGAGCATTGCAGTTCTGTTATTGGTATACATATCTGCTATCATAGGATTACAGGCAGCCTCAACAGATCCATTGGCAAAGCCAATAAAAAATGTTGAAATTATAAGTGTCCAAAAGCCTCCGGCATAGATGGTCAGTATCAATCCAAGAAGGTGACAAACAAATGCAGTCATTAATAATTTTTTTGGCCCTAGAGCATTATATAATAAGCCTCCAATTAGCATCGCCAAAGGAAAACCTAAAAATGCCATACTGTTGATGTAACCTAACTGCGTATTATTAATTTCAAAATCAACACCGAGCTGTGTTAATATTCCGGCTCTAATTGCAAAGGTCATTGATGTAACGACCAGTGATATACACGCGGCAAAAAAGAGTTTGTTCTTGTTAATCTGTTCCATAATACTATTCTATCTGATTATTAAAGTTGGTTACTGTTTGTATTCAATTTTTTCATTATTAAAAGTAAAAGCAAAAATCAAAAAGACCAAAAGAGCAAAGCCTGCAGGATACATCCATATGGTTTGCCAAATATGCTTCCCACTTTCTAAAAGGTAGGTATCAGTAATTTTTCCAGCAATCCAAAAACCAATTAACATTCCTACGCCATACGTTGCTAAAGTAATCAATCCTTGTGCAGCACTTTTATATTTTTCTCCAGCCTTGGTATCGGTATATATCTGACCTGAAACAAAGAAGAAATCATAGCAAATACCATGAAGGGCAATACCTATTAATAACATAAAAGTGAGTTCCCCTGAATTTCCATAGGCAAATAGTAAATAACGGACTGTCCAAGCTAACATGCCTGCCAGAATCGTTTTCTTAAACCCATATTTCTTAAAGAAGTAGGGCAGAAATAGCATAAAGAGCACCTCAGAAATTTGGCCAATGGTCATTTTTCCTGTCGGATTTGCAACACTAATTTCAGAGAGAAAGGGATTCGCATTTTGATAATAGAACGCTAATGGAATACATATTAGAACCGAAGACAAAAAAAATATTAAAAAGTTCTTGTCCTTTAAAAGTTTTAGAGCATCCAATCCTAAAAGGCTCGAAATACTCACTTTCTCATCTTTTGATGCTCTAGGTGGTATTTTTGGAAGTGTAAAACTGAACAAGCCCAATATAGCTGACGCAATACCCACCATCAAAAAGGTGTTTTTAAGCATCCCTACAGCCCGAGACTCAGGAGAATCCCAAAAGAAAACATAGCTGATTATCAAGCCTGCTAAAATCCAACCTATTGTTCCGAAAACCCTGACCAATGAAAATTCTTTAGCCGGATCTTTCATTTGGTTAAAAGAAATTGAGTTAACCAAGGCCAAAGTTGGCATATACAAAATCATATAAATCAAAACATAAGGATAAAAAACAGAAAAGCTATCAGAACCATACATCAAATACATAAGAACAGCACCTAGTAAATGCAAAACTCCTAAAATACGCTCAGCATTAAAATAACGGTCTGCAATAAGCCCAATGATAAAAGGTGCGATAATGGCACCCCATGATTGGGTCGAAAAAGCCTGTGCAATTTCGCCTCCTGTAGCATTAAGGTTATCTCCTAAAAAAGTACCAAGTGTTACAAACCATCCTCCCCAAATAAAAAATTCGAGAAACATCATAAAAGACAATTGAACCTTGATACGCCTATTCATGAATCTTTTTTGCTATCTCTTGTAATGAATATAATCTAAGCCCAATGGCTCAATATTATTTGACTTAAAATCTGCCAATATTTGACCTCGATGATGTGTTGAATGGTTAATGATATGAAATAGTATGTCCTTTAAATCGTTGGCAAAACTTCTACCCTCCGTTGTGACAAAATCTACACGTAAATTAAAGTTGTCCGTATTTCTTACAATCTCAAAAGTGGCCCTTTGATTTTCATAATGAACCTCTTCCCAAGTATCAACTTCATGAACTTGCCAAACTCCATATTCGCTCTCCTCCTTTAAAATTCTTTTGTTCCAAATATGGTGAGCATTTAAAATATGGCTAAAAAGCTTAATACTATGATCCGGAATATCATTTAATTCAACGGCTTGCTCAATAAGCTTTTTGTTACAATAAAAATTGTAATCGAATAATTGATTAAAAAAAACATCCATAGAAAAAACAAATTATGCTAAAGCACTTCCTACTTTAATCAGTAGGTTTTTTGTTGCCATGATACCATCTTCTTCACTTAAATTTCTTCCTTCATATTCCACCCCTACATAACCAGTATAACCTGCGTCCTTTACAATTTTCAATATTCTATTAAAATCAATGTCTATTTCATCACCATTTTCGTCAAAATCGTAAGCCTTGGCGCTAACCGCTTTTGCATGAGGCATCAATTCGGCTACTCCTTGATACTTATCATACTCTTCAATACATTTTGACTCATAATAATCACCCGATTCTCTTTTTACACAAAAATTACCAAAATCTGGAAGCGTACCACAGTTATCCATACCAACCTTGGTCATTACATTGGCCAACATTGTGGCGTTTGATGAAAGTCCGCCATGGTTCTCAACAATAATATTGATGTTTTTATCTTTTGCATAGGTTGCTAATTGTGTTAAACCATCAATTGATGCAGCAGCCCAACCTTTAGGTTCTTGAACTCCATTAAGGTTTACGCGTATAGCATGACAACCCATCGCAGCTGCAGCATCAACCCATTTATGGTGATTCTCAACAGCCTCTCTTCTTTCTTTTTCATCTTCAGCAGCCAGGTCTCCCTGTCTATCGATCATGATAAGAACATTCTCAAGATTATATTTTTCAGCTTCAGCATTGCACTTATTAACAAATTTCTGCATAGCTTCTTCAGAATAGTTAGCAGCTTCCAATTCTGTTTTGTACAATTGGCTTACATATTCCAATCCTGTAAAGCCCCAACTAGCCGCTTTTTCAGCAAAAGTATATGGGTCGACTCCATCTTCTCTAATCATTTTATTTATAGACCACTGTGCCAATGACAATTTAAAAAATGGTTCCGTTATTGTTTCTTCAGTAACTTCTTCAGAAGAATCCATTTTTTCTTCTTTTTTGTTCTCTTTACAAGCATATGCACCTAAAAAAGTAAAGGCTAAACCTGTTTTGGCAGCACTGTTTACAAATTTTCTTCTATTCATTGTTGGTTATTTTGAAGTTCTGATAGTTAAGAAATTAGGATTTACGATAACGTTATAGTGTCAAATTCCTAATAAACATAAGGATTAAATGTAGAAAATTAATTTAATATTTAATACATTTATGAAATAAACAATTCACGAATACATGAGTAAATTCTATTACAATGAAGAACAAGAATCGTATGATGCGATTGTTGTAGGAACTGGTATTAGTGGTGGATACGCTGCCAAAGAGTTATGTGAAAATGGATTAAAAACCTTAGTATTAGAACGTGGTCGTATGGTGAAACACCGAGAAGACTACCCAACTGCAAATTTAGATACTTGGGATTTTCCAAATGCAAGGCAACCAACAAGAGAAGATGTTGCCAAGCAAGAAAAACAAAATAGAACAGGTTATACAACTAGAGCCGACTCAAAACATTGGTTCGTGAATGATTTAGAGCATCCTTACAACGAAACCAAGCGTTTTGATTGGATGCGTGGTTATCATGTTGGTGGGCGTTCCATCATGTGGGGTCGCCATAGTTATCGCTGGAGTGATTTAGATTTTGAAGCAAACAAAAAAGACGGTCATGGTGTTGATTGGCCAGTTCGTTACAAAGATATTGCCCCATGGTATGACAAAGTAGAATCGTTCATAGGGGTTTCTGGAGAATTATTAGGCCTGTCTCAATTGCCAGATGGTCAATTTGAACCCATGATGCCTTTGAATTGTTTAGAAGATCATGTAAGAGTAAAAGTCGCTGAACATTTTAATGGACGTGTTATAACGGCTGGGCGTGTAGCCCATATTACCAGTGACAAAAAGTTTGATGGTGATGGTCGTTCAAAATGTATGTATCGTAACCGCTGTATACGAGGTTGTCCTTTTGGCGCTTATTTTAGTAGTGTTTCTTCAACTTTACCTGTCGCAGAACGCACCGGGAATATGACTTTAAGACCTGATTCTATTGTTCATGAAGTAATTTATGACCCTAAAACTAAAAAAGCTTCAGGAGTAAAAGTAATTGATCGAGTTACCAAAGAAACCTATGAATTCAAGGCCAAGGTCATTTTCTTATGTGCCTCTGCTATTGCTTCAACGGCTATTTTAATGCAATCAAAATCTGAACGATTTAAAAATGGTCTTGGTAATGATTCTGACCAATTAGGAAGAAACATTATGGACCATCACCTAGGTGTAGGTGCTTCAGGTAAATTTGATGGTTTTGATGATAAATATTATAAAGGTAGAAAGGCAAACGGAGTTTACATTCCAAGGTTTAAAAACCTAGGAGGGGATTCAGATACTAAAGACTTTCTAAGAGGTTATGGTTATCAAGGTGGTGCAAAACGCGGAAATTGGGAAGACACCATTGCAGAAACTTCATTCGGTAAAGAGTATAAAGATGCCATGCTAAAACCAGGCGGCTGGACTTTCGGTATTGGAGGTTTTGGTGAAGTCTTACCTTATGAAGAAAACCGATTTACTTTGGATTATGATAATCTAGACCAATGGGGGCTACCTACCCTTACGTTTGATGCTGAATTCAAAGAAAACGAATGGAAAATGCGTGAAGATATGAAAAATCAAGCTGTTGAAATGCTTGAAAAAGCTGGCCTTAGAGATGTTAAAGGTCATGATAATCCCGGTGCATTAGGGCTTGGCATTCATGAAATGGGTACTGCGCGAATGGGTCGAAATCCAAAAACGTCGGTATTAAATGAATACAACCAAGTACATGCTTGCAAAAATGTTTATGTAACTGATGGGGCTTTTATGACCTCAGCGGCATGTGTAAATCCATCATTAACTTATATGGCCTTTACGGCTAGAGCGGCCAATCATGCGGCACAAGAACTTAAAAAAGGAAATATCTAATGGAAAGAAGATCAGCACTTAAAAATATAGGAATGGTATTCGGCTATGCCGTTGCCACACCAACCATATTGAGCTTAGCGCAAAGCTGCAAAGAAAAAATGCCCTATGCAGAATGGGTACCTTCATTTTTTGAAAAGGATAAAGGGTATGCCTTAGCGCAAATGATTGATGTGATTCTACCTAGAACGGACACTCCTTCAGCGACTGATGTGAATGTTCATGTTTTTATGGATGAATTTGCAAAGTCTGTATTACCTGAAGAGCAGCAAGCGTTTATGGGAATGGTAATGGACACCTTTATGAACAAAGCCTTAACAGGTTCAGGGAAGGAATCTTTAACAGACATTGAAGGGATAGATTTTGAACCTTTATTAGGTAAATATCTAGCCAAAAGATCTGATGAAGATGAAGAAGCTCAGAACGAGGTTATTGGTGCCTACATGGAAGCTATGATGAAAGGAGAATCGGCTGAATTAGATGAGGATATTGCTTGCTATACTTTTGCCACCAATGTTAGGAATATGGCCACATGGGGCTATAAGTCTTCTGAGTATGTGGGTGAAGAAGTTTTGGCTTACTTACCTGTACCTGGAGAATATATAGCATGTGGTGATTTAGATGAACTTAGTGGAGGTAAAGCTTGGTCATTGTAGAAATATATTAACTTTTTAATATTAGCCCTTTATCTAAAAAGATAAGGGGCTTTTGTTTTAGCGCTAGGTGCTACATCATTTTAAAAAAGCAATTGATTTTACACATCTTTATTGTTTGTCGATTTAATTTTACTCATTACTAGGTCTTATCCCAAAAATTAATAAATAACCAATCATCCAAAATTCTCCAATGGTTGCAGGTAGTGTAAGAAACTCATTGAATCTAAGATCGATTCCTGCGTAGTGGATAATGGTGGAAACTAGATAGCCTATACCTCCTAAAATAATAACTCTCCCCAACCATACAGGCATTCTTTTAGATTTGATGACTATATAACCCATTGGAAACAGCCAAAGCCCAAAGAAAAGACCGCCGATACCCCAAGCATTTGAAATTATATTTTGAAAAACCTGAATGAGCACAACTTTCTCTTCTATAACACTTATTTCAGAATTAGCTATACTTATAGCGGAGGCGATTGAAATTGCACTTATCATAATTACTAAGGCATTTATCATTCCCCATATACCTAACGTCCAAGCTTCCCATTCATAATCACCTTTAAATAATTTGTAAAACCAAACTGCGGTAAGTGCCTGAGATATTACAATTGCAAACTCTAAGAGCAACCTAATTCTTGCGGTGGATTCTAATTCTATTAAATTCGTGAGTGTTTGTTCGGGGTTACCAGACACAAATATTTGAGAATGAAAGACCATAAACCCTAAAACCCCTGAAATAGCCATCATTAAATACCACACGCCAGTTATTCTTGCAGTTTTAATCAATTGTTTTTGTTCTGTATTGACAATCATAAATGATTTGATTTTAATATTTTATCCTAATTCTGAAGATGTAATGAGGTCATTGTAACCGTTTTGCTCAAAGAACATAAAATGGGAGTCTGCGCATAAACTCTAATACGAATTTGAAACTTCGGAAAAAAGGGAAATCTTGAAATGCAGTTACTACACATCTTAGCTTTTTCCTGAGTTTTCTTTACGTTTCAATATTTTTACGATACGATTAATCACAATCTCCGATAGATTCCATTCGTATCCCTCAAAATTGGTTGTATTGATAAATTGAACGACAACAGCATCTATATCTTCGTGGTATTCTGCAAGGCTCTGATAGCCCACAACCAAACCTCCATGATCGTATTCATAGGAATAAATTTCCTTTTCTCCTTCATCAAACACGGAACCATCGTTTAAGGCCCGCAAGAATTTTCCAACATCCTCTGCAGTAGCTAACATTCCGTACTCCCTAGCCTTAAAATCTTCATCATATCCTACATAATAGCCACTCATTACATCATCTAAATCGACATCGTTTATCGAAAAAAAAGTGTTCTTCAGTTCGAGTGGTATCAATATCCGCTCCTTAATATACTGTTGGTGGCTATAACCCAATACTTTATCCATAAGCTCTCGAAGCAATAAATAATTGGTGTTAGAATATTCATACCCATCATCGGGTTCAAAACTAGCCGGTAAATCAAGAGCAAAATCAAGGGGTTTTTTACCATTTTCTTGTTCATTTTCCCAATACTTGGGATTATCGGTAAAATTGGGAATACCGCTCCGATGCTGCACCATCATTCTCAACGTAATTTTTTCTACATTTTCGATTCTACCAACAAATTCGGGAAAGTAATCAGCGAGCGTTTCATCTAAAGACAAACGTTCGTCTTTGACCAGTTTGGTGATAGAAACGGCAGCGTACAATTTGCTTATACTGGCAATTTTGAATAAGGATTTTGGATCAGTCGGTATTTTATTTTCACGGTCTTTCCAACCTGCCGTATAAAATGCTGGTGGTTTTCCTCCTTCATCTACGTACACTATCATTCCATCAAATCCGTGGCCAATAGCTTCATCTACTTGTTCTTGAACCGTATCGGGTAACGGTAAAATCCATGCCTTTACCAAAATCCATGGCACGAAGTACAAGGAGCCAATGCTTGCAGCAATAAATAGTATTCTCAAAATTTGTTTTATTTGTTTCTTTGCCATGATACGGTTATTTGTTTTTTCATTTTATTATCTGAAACCTATAGTTTTTCAATTTTCGCTTTTCTCCAAAAATAAATAGCAAAAATTATCGTGATAATCGGTAGCATTAATCCATATTCATCTATCCAAAAAGTACTGCTGTCATTAGTAATCGTTAAAGGGGTAAAAATCTTCTGTATGTATATGTTATGTACAGAGTGAAAAAGTGCAGCAGGCCACAAGCTATTGGATTTAAAAGTATAGTAGGCCAAAATGACCGAAATTGCCACTATCAATACGGTAAAGGCTGTAATGTGAAGCAACAGGCTTCCACTTCCCTTATAAATTAAAATGATAATTGGCCAATGCCATATCGCCCAAATTAGTCCACTAATTATGGAAACAGTGCCAAAGGAAAATACTTTCCGAAGTTCATAAATAAAGAATCCGCGCCACCCGATTTCTTCACCCAATGTAGAACCAATGTTCTTTACAACACCAACAACAGATAAGAGAACAATCATAGTCAATAGTACAACAGTACTACTGAAACCTTCCATACCTAACTCTTGCGACCACTCGGTAATAGTTTCCTGGTTGAGAATGTCTCCAAAACCAAAAACCCAAATCAATACATAGGAAATCGTGATATAGGCTAGAGGGACTAAATAGGATAAGCGCAAGTTTTTCAAGCATTTAAGGCTCCAGGGAATACTTGAAATCGGCCTTTTCATTAACTTCAATGTAATGAAGGCCGATAATGCAGGGCACATCATTAAAGCCCCCACATAGATGCTTGTCGGGTTCAATTTGAGTATTGCGTAATAACAGATAGCACTTAGCAAGGTCAAAATTCCCAAAAACAACAGTATCGTGTTCCGGACTTGTTTATGCATTTTTGGTTCGTTACTCATCATAGGTTTATATTAGGGGACTAAACCCTTATTTATAGTCCTGTATTCATGGCCTTTTGACTCCTGTCTTTCTAAAGAGCAGTTCCACAGACCTAACATTGCCCAATGCCCTGTTCATGGATTTTAACAGTATATTCGACTATTAAGACACAGTACTTTTAGCGTTACTTAAAGTTCTGATGCCTAAAACTAAAAGTGATGCTATTAAAACTAGGAAATAGATAGTAGTGGTTGTACTCTTAATGAGACTGAAACTACTGGTTATTGCTACAGTACTATGGTCTATTTCGGGATAGCTATTCAGTAAAGCAATGATTCCTATGTTTTCTGCGTAGTCCATCGCTCCGGCTAAAAAAGGCAAAAGACAGAGATATGCCAAGGGCGTTTTTAGTTTGTCAAGTTTGTTAAGAAAATAGGCAAGTACTAAGCAATAACTTATTCCAAATAAAAGTGGATAAACCATATCCACAGGTATTTGATTGCTTAAATAAGTCTTACGTCCAATTTCTCCGAGTGTGTTGCATAGTTGGTCGACATAATTGAAGTCATATCCCATTGGTAGCATATCAAGCAATTTCATTCCATTTGAAAATTCCATTGTTTTGGGAATAGTAACAGTAAGCATGAATACATATACTACATTGGTAATTATGAAAAGTGATACTACTTTTTTACCAGCAATATTTTTCTGAAAGAATTTTGTTATTTTTTTTGTTTTTTTCTTGGTCATTTTTTTAGTGCTAGTATTTAACAAATAGGCCTTGAGAATTTAATCATTGGTAATTGCATCTATTTCTTGGATGACGTTTTCACCTATATCTTTTAATTGACCATACAAAGCAACCATGGTATCAAACTGCCAGGCTGCTAAACTAATGACATTCCGATAGGGGGCAGCCGATGTATAAGCTGCAAAATCCTCAAAATACTCAGTTTGCGTTGTCGCCCTTATTGCCAGGGAATCTGGTGATACAAAAACAGAGGCTAGCATCAAAGATCTATCGAACTGGGTAGAAAGATACGCCTGCTGACTTTTTGCATAATCATTATAACTCTTTTCGCTTGTGGCAATTTCTTCTATTAAACTATGGTATTTGGTCAAGAGTGAATCCAATGGTGTATTGTTGATTTTACCAAAATAGTCTGAATTTTTTAATGCTTCATAACCCCCGGTATTTGGTTTAAAATATAACTCTGCAAAGGCAAATCCACTGGACATAAAAAGAATAAGGTTCTCGTCTTCTGTCTTGTTTAAAATACTTGCACGGGCCTTTTTACAAAGCTTGGCTATTCGTTTTCTTCCGCTTGTTATTGTGTCCAGTTTATAAAGGTCTTCTATTGTGTGAGACTTGATTTTGACCAAATACTCTTTTAAAGCCTTGTTATCCTCTTTGGCTTGGTTCCAATTATTGATTTGTAAGGCAATCAAAATACCTATGACCACCAGAACAATTTCGCCAATGGCATAAATAAAATAGTTTCTGAACTTATTTTCTACAAGGAATTTTTGACGGATTTTTCTAAAAATTTTCATGATTGGCTATGGTTTGGTCAAGTATTACAAATTGTTTTAATTTTGTTGTTGTATATCAATCACGACGTTACCTCTTTTTCGTCCTGAATCAACATATTCGTGGGCATTTACCATTTCATCAAGCGAAAAGCTTTTATCAATAAACGGTTTCAGTTTTCCTTGTTCTGCGAGTTCTTTTATGCGTTCGAGATGCTCCGTTTTCTCTTTGGTCAGCATTTTAATCGTGACGAATTTGCCCTCGGCATTCAAAACTTTTTTCGCCTTTGCTTTGGTGGTTTTGCCCACGGCATCAAAAACGATGTCGAATTTTTCATTGCGCTCCGAATAGTTCTCTTTCTTATAATCGATTACCCTTTCTGCCCCTAGAGATTTTACCAGGTCAACATTGGAACCACTGCAAACACCCGCAACAGTTGCACCTTCTTGTTTTGCAAGTTGTACGGCATAGCTGCCCACACTCCCCGAAGCACCGTAAATCAACACTTGCTGTCCCTTTTTTAAGTTCGCTTTCTCAAGAAGGTACATAGCCGTCATAGCTCCTACGGGCAAGGCAGCCGCTTCTTTAAAGTTAAGATTTTCTGGTTTCAGGACTACCACGCCATTTTTCCATTCCTCTGGCAAGCAGATATATTCTGCATAAGAACCCGTTTTAAGCATTGTGGTCGTGCCAAATACCGAATCTCCTACTTTAAATTTTGTAACGTTTTTTCCGATTGCTTCAATGGTACCGGCCAGTTCATGTCCTAAAATTTTCTTTTTTGGCTTAAATAACCCAAATAGCAGTCGTGCCGGAAGCCAAAACAAAGGCGGGAAATCTGAAGCTCGCAACCGCACATCGCCGGAAGTGACCGTTGCTGCATGGATTTTGACCAGTATTTCATTGTCTTTTGGATGTGGTCTTGCCATCTCTGTAATTTGAAGGACATTTGGCGGGCCATATATTTTATAGACTACTGCTTTCATATTCATTGTTTTTTAATTTGTGGATAACGACTCGTGAATGGTGTAGTAGTATCCTTCAGGATGCTTTGCATTATATGCCTTATTAGCAAAAGTTCTAATCAGTCTTTTCTATCAATGGTTGGCGTATCATAAACATACCAATCCAAAAAAACCAAACAATTTGGCCAATTCCAAAAACCTCTGTAAAAATGTCTAATGGATAAATAGTAAGTATTCCTGCCACTCCAATTAGAATACCCAAATAATTTAGTGGTTTAGCAAACAAATGTCCTTTTAAGGCAGTCAGGCTTAATAATAACACCCAAATTCCTCCAACAATTTCATTGCCTCCACCAAGCCCTTCTGAAACAATACCAACACTTGACCAAATTGAAATAGCCTTTTGTGGCTCCTTAATTCCGATTTCAATTACAGAATTAAGTCCAAAATTTGCAATCATTCCACTGGCTATAACCAATCCAACCCAAATTATTCCGAAGACAGAGGATAGTAAAGATAGGTTGGGTAAATAGTCTTTTATTCGCTGGTGTATCGAAACGACCAACACAGCAAGTAAAATTCCAAATAAGACATAACTTATCAAGTTTAATGTAGATAACATTAAATAGTTGTCAGACAAGAAGTTTAGTCTTTCAATTTCTGTAGCGTTGGTATTTGGAAACTCTAATATTCCACCATAAGCGATAAAAGCTATAATATAAATTACCCCAAGTGAAATCGAGCAGAATCCACCGAGCTTTTGTAATGTTTTTGTATTCATGATTTATTGATTTAGGTGTTGAAACATAATTTCTTCGATTTTTTTTCTTTATGATTTTTTAATTAATTATTAATTCAGTTACAAATTCAAAAAGGGCAGTGATTATATATTGTAGATTATCTGGAATTATTTATCTAAAAGAATTCAGTAAATTTTTAGTTTTCGTTATTTTTTTCATTCTAATAATCACAATTCTTTAGTAATCGCTATTTGTTTTCACTCCTTTTGTCAAAAGCCAAATTCCAAAAATGAGTTCAAAAAATGCTCCTGGAGCCATAACTACCATTAACTGTCTTGAAGTCTCTGGAAATAGGATTTGCAATGTAAAACCTACAAATACTGTTGCATAAGTAAAAAGCCCCCAATAACTCAACCATTTGGGAATATAAGAAGCTGATTTTAATAGCTTTATAAATATAAAAGCACCTATACTCATTAAAATAAGGTGAAGATTAGATCCCATTCTATATATATCAAAAAAGACTGCAGCTAGTGAATGCAAAGTGTCATTATTAAACTGATAGCTTTCTGCTTTACTTAAAATGATTAACGGTGTAGTATATAAAAGCACCATTACAAAACCCATAACTACCTCGGCTGCTCTAAAGACAAAACCAAGCATAGCCCTATTTTTATTAATAGACTTCGTTAGTACATACAATGCAACAGCCATCCACATTACAAGTGCATACATTGTGATATCTAATAGTATAGATGTCCTAAATTGAAATTCTGATTCTAACAGAATATCAGGTTTATGAATACCCGCTTTAACGAAAAAAATATTTGTGAAACCAATTAATGTAGTTACCAAATAGGTGAAGCCAACTATTTTGACTTGCTGCTGAATTTTCTTTTGTGTTTGACTGTCTATCATATTTTTTTGAATTAATTTAAATTTCTGATTAGTTCAAGAAATTTTGTTTTCTCTACTTTTCCAACGGCGTAATCAATTACTTTTCCTTTAGTATTAATAAAAATGGTTGTTGGTGTTGCAGCAATATTATATTGCTTTACTAGTGCTTCAGAATCCGGGTCATCAATATTAATCTCTACTGGTACAACTTTCGCATCAATCGCTTTCATAACTTCATTATTTGCAAAAACTTGACGCTTCATAACTCGACAGGGTGAGCACCATTCTGCAGTAAAGAAGACCATAATATTTTTGTCAGAATTAATTGCAAGCTTTTGAGCAGATTCAATTTCGTTAGTCCATGCAATATCATTAGACGGTGCGTAAAATGAGTACCAAGCATACCAAAGAGAGACAACAAGAAAAGTTAACCAGAAAAATTGCCAAAAGGGATGCGATTTCTTTTTTGGTTGCTTTAAATCTGAACTTATTTTTTTAGTCTTCATTTTCCGATTTTTTTTGTTCATAATTAAAACTATCTTCAGAATTATAGAGTTTGAATATATATACCACTATTTAGGTTAATCAATATAACATCTTAAGATCCTATTTCATGCTTCCAAGTGATTGCGAGATAAATAATTAGTAATCCGGCACAAATCTCAAAAAAGCTAAAGAACATATAGTGAAGTGTACCTCCCATAGTCACCGTAAAGGCTTGAATTGAGGTCGTAATGATGCCCGCGACAATATTAAAATATTTGTTGAGTTTGAAAGTTAGCGACCTAGACAAGACAATCATGATCATAGGAATTTGCATCAGAATCGAAAAAATTAGTAAAAATTCTTCTGTGATCTTCATGCCCCCTACGTCACCAGATAAAAATGCCTCTAAATATTTAGCAAGGTGCAGGGTAAACACATCGCAATAGATATAATTCACCGTGAGGTAAATCCAAAGCAGAGATAATAGGTTCTTACGATTGCCATCCCATTCAAATATTTTCATAGTAAAAGGGTTTAAATTTAATTGTGTTTAACTCTTGTTTTAATCAAAGTGAAAATTATAATTTGCTGGATTCTCAGTTTAGGTTTGAGGTTGAAGTTTTTGCCTTATTAATTTTTTTATGCTCCAATTTTAATCCGAATAAAGGCCTTAAAAATCTTATCCTTTTAAGAACAAACTCATAAATTATAAAGCAACCTGCAACAGTAAAGGCTACGATAGCAATAAATTTCAATACGATAGGTATCTCCAATGGCAATAGGAACATAGCACCTGCGTACAAGACAAACATGTGGATGATATAGACAGGATACGCCGCCTGGCTCAAGTAGTTTAAGATTTTACTGGGTTTATTCAAGTACTTATATCCAAGACCGAAAACCCCAAAAATCCAACAATTTGATTCAATGGCCGTAAGATAACCCGGTGCTTCCGTAGCGTATGCAAAATATCGGATGCCGAACAAAACAGCGGCTAATCCAATATGCAACCATCGCCATTTTAAAACGGTTTGCCAAAATGTCTTGCCACTGTACACAACAAGATAGCCGAATAAAAAGGCAATAAAGCCATTAAAAAAGCCATGCCAAGTCTGGGCATACAATGCAAACATCTGGGGCTTTACTAACACAACTTCTAAAACAAAAAATAGGGATATCAACAAAGGCCCCCAGGGATGGCTCATAAGAGATGCTAATGCTCTTTTGATTTTACCGTTCTCATGATTTTTTAGGTAGTAAAAAATCGGCAAAAGTATAAGTACGTAAACAAAGATATTTCCCAAGAACCACAAATGGCCTTGATGGGGAAAATAACCTAAAGGCATATTATAATGCATCTGAAAAATAAACATATGCAAGGTTGTGATGGCAACAATACCAAACAGGAAAGGCAAGAGAATGCGCTTTGTGCGTTCCAATAGTAATTGCCTCCAATTTCGTTTCCGCATCGCAAAGTAAAGCCCCATACCCGACACGTAAAACAACAGGGGAATCCGCCATACGTTGAGCATGGTCATCGGTTTCCATAGACCCTCTAAGGGCTCATCACTCTTTATAAAACCTATGAACATCGCCCATGGTTGAAAAATGATGGCTATGTGATATATGAGTAGCAAGCCTATAGCTATAACTCGTAGCCAATCTATATCGAATCTTCTTTCTGTTGTCATTGTATTGTCTATTTTAAATTAATTACTGCAACATCATAGCTATGACCGGACGGGTTTTTTCGATTTCTGTTAGGTCAATATGCAAACCAATCGGCCCTAATTGCTGTTGAAGCATTTCATAAATGGGTTTTATTTCTGCAAAAGGCCCCATAACACTTTCCCTTGGTGTCATACCAAAATTGTTTTTTGCGGTTTTATCAACTTTGGCATCAATAAGCGATTGTACAACTTCTACTCTACAAAAGAATGCGGCGGTATGTAAAGCTGTTGCCCCATCATTATTTTTAACCGTTAAATCTGCGCCTGCATCGATAAGAACTTGGGCAATCTTGTTTTTTCCAAAACTAGCAGCGGTAATCAAAGGTGTGGACCCACTCATTGCATCTTTTTTGTTCAAATCTGTTCCTGCTTTAATGTGCTGTTTAACGGCTTCTATATTATCGGATAGTATTGCTGCTTGTATATCGATTTCCGGTCTGGCGACTACCGACTCCGTTTCAGTAGTATTGGTCGCCTCGGTTTTTGTTTTATTGCCAGACTGACCGCAGGCCGTTGTAAGCAGAAGTAATAGAAGTGACATATTTGTCAATGTTTTAAAGGATTTCATTTTAACTGTTTTACTCATGACTTTGTTATTTAATTTTACTAGGTATTCGTGAATCTTTGATTTCATGATTGTATGTTTTATGATTATTACTATTATTTTTTCTCTGATAATTAAAACCAGCTAAAGCCAATTCCTAAACTTAATTGCACCGCCTCTCTGTCAATGTTATTATTTAGCTTAACACCACCCAAGAGCAATTTAGATTGAACGTTTAAGGCAAATTTGTTTTTTCTGTACACTTCATAACCCGTACTAGCCATAAACGCTAGCCCTGTATGCCAATCGTCATTTACATTATCTTTTATATCATATAAAGCAGGGCCATCTAAGGCTAAACCGGCACCACCATGAATCCACCATCGGTCTTTTACCCAATATTGAACAGATGGAATAAACCCGCCGAAGTGTCTATCGTTATCCTGAAATTCGTATATCATTCCTGGTAAAGAGGCTGTAATTGCGAGTCTTTCGTTTAACATATAGCCAAGCTTCACATCTGGAAAAACGAATGTTCCTTGAGATTTGTCGAAAGTTTGCATACCTGCACTATCTTCTATACTGATTATACCCCCGCCCACTATAAACTCAAACATAAAACCTTCTCGGTTAAAACTGTTTTGGGCATTAGAACTGTTTTGTGTAAATCCCATTGTTGTAATTAAAGTAAAAGCAATACAGGCCGTTTTTAACATCGTTTGTTTTTTGATTGTTTTCATAATTAAATTTTTAATGATTATTATAATTTTTGTTTTGATAAGGGATAAATCTTGATTCGGGTCTACCCCTTTTTTAACCCAATGACATAGGATTCTTAATGAAGGTATTGTCTCGATTCTGTCCAACGGATTCTCTTGCTGTCCTTTAAGTGGGTAAGGAAAGTGAACCTTCTAGATTCCGTTGGCGATTGATTGATGATTGTTTTACTCATGGTTTTTTATTTAATTTTAATTGGTATTCGTGAATCTTGGATTTCATGACTGTGTTGTTTTTGGTTTTTTCTTACTGACTGTAATTAGCGGTTAAAATTTCTGAACTGCGCCCATTGGGTTCTTTTGCTGTTGCTGAAAGATGAGAAGTACTGTCCCGTTCTTGATTCCGTTGCTGTTCTTGTAATTGATGCTTTCATGATTTTATTTTTAAATTGTTTGTAATGATTTTTGTTGGTACAAAGATGCTATCGAACTTGAAGCAAGCCCTATGAGCTATGCAGCGAACTATGTAAAGTTTCAGGAGGCTATAAAAACTATGGCGCAGGGATATAAATTATGACGCAAAAGATGACTTTCCCATTAAATAGACGACCTTCAGGATAACGTGTAATTCTTTAGATTTTCCCTAATTTAGAGCCAGTAAAAAATAATATGTCAAATTCATCGGCCTTTATTGAACAAGCGGAAGCCCTAATTCTGAAGAACTTGGCCAACGAGCAATTTGGGGTATCCGAATTGGCTGATGCTATGAATATGAGCCGGTCTAACTTGCTTCGGAAAATCAAGAAACAGACAAAACTTTCTGCAAGCCAATTCATTCGTCAAGTTCGTCTTAAAGAAGCGATGGAGCTTCTCAAAGAAGGTTCTTCAACGGTTTCTGAAATTTCATATCAAGTTGGCTTTGGAAGCACCTCCTACTTTATCAAATGTTTTCGGGAACTATATGGATATCCGCCAGGAGAGGCTGGAAAAGGTGCCGTGGAGTTGGAAATAGAACAAGTTAAGACCACCTTTTTGAAACGATACCGATGGCCTATTATGGCTTCATCAGTTTTAGCACTACTTATTGCTTCCATCTTGTTCTTCAATAAAAAGGATGCCGTAAATACAGTTAAAATTGAAAAATCCATCGCGGTGTTACCCTTTAAAAACGAAAGTAGCGATTCTACCAATCTTTATTTTGTAAACGGCTTAATGGAATCCGCATTGAACAACCTACAGAAGATTGAAGACCTCCGGGTAATCAGCAGAACTTCGGTAGAGAAATACAGAAAAACGGACAAAGGCATCCCAGAGATTGCCGAAGAGCTGCATGTGAACTATTTGGTAGAAGGCAGTGGACAACGCGTCGGCAATCAAGTCCTTCTCAACATTCAATTGATAGAGGCTTCAACGGATACCCCGATTTGGGTGGAACAATATAATCAGGAAGTAGAGGACATATTTGCTCTGCAAAACGATGTAGCCAAGAAAATTGCGGATGCCATTGCAGCGGTCGTGACGCCGGCCGAATTGGAGCAAATTGAAAAAAGGCCTACTGAAAATCTGGTGGCCTATGATTACTACTTACAGGCATTGGACCCTTATTATTCGCGGACTAAGGAAGGCTTGGAAAAGGCTATTCAACTGTTTGAAAAAGCCATAGAACAAGATCCGGAGTTTGCCCTGGCCTATGCCAACATCGCTATCTCATACTATGTTCTCGAAATCCCTCAAACAGAGAAACAGTACAACGAAAAGATTAATAACTATGCGGATAAAGCCTTGCTTTACGATTCAAAATCTGCCGAAAGCTTGGTCGCCAAGGCTTTTTACTACATACAAACAAAGGAATACCAGTTGGCATTGCCCCATCTTATTAAGGCACTGGAGTATAATCCAAATTCGTCCCTAGCGGTGCAAATACTTGCGGATTTCTATTTTCGTATGATGCCCAATACCAATAAATACCTTGAATACGCCTTGAAAGGTGTGCAGCTCAACGTTGCTAGTGATTCCGTTACTCAGAGCTATACGTATTTACAATTAAGTAATGCACTTATGTTTTCAGGATTTGTCGACGAGGCGTTAAAATATATAAACATGTCGCTAGACTATAATGCTGAAAATTATTTTTCACCATATGTAAGGGCATCTATACTGTTCGCTAAGGATGGTAATGTTGAACGAACTAGAAATTTGATGTTAGAGGAATGGAATAAAGATACCACCAGGCTTGACATTTTACAGAACATAGGAACGTTTTATTACATTGAAGAAGACTATGATGCGGCCTATTTTTATTTTGAAAAATTTGTCAAAGCAAGAGAAGCTAACGATTTGAACATAAATTTACAGGAAAACGTCAAAATTGCAACGGTCTATAAAAAAATGGGGTTAGATACAAAGGCTGAGAAAATTTTTAGTGATTTTTCAGAATATTGTGCGGCGGATAAATCTCCTTACAGAAGTATTAATCTGGTTTGGAAATATGCCTATGAGGGAAAGATTGATGAGGCTATCGAACAACTCAAAATATTTTCAGAAGTAGAAAATCATATCTATTGGTTTTTGTTAATTGAAGATGACCCGCTTATTAAACCGCTAAAAGACCATCCTGCTTTTGATGACAGCATGCAAAAAATAAAAGATAAATTTTGGAAAAACCAGAGGGAGTTGAGCACGTCTCTTAAAGAAAAAGGGCTGATTTAATCAATCAGGATTTCTGGGCGACCTTATGAATAACAATGTATAGTGGTCTTCATAACCAAAGTGCACACAATCACTTTCAGAGAAAGGAACTATTTTTTCAATTATATACGAACTAGGTCTAGACTTTTTTACTTTTCAACTCAAAAAAATTACCCCAAAAAGCGCTTCGTCTTTTTGGGGTAATTCATAAAATAAACACTATCACACTATGATCCACACATAAGACAGTCGTCGTCTGCCTGGCCTTCTTTGGCACGTGCAATCATTTCTTTCATTTCAGCCGCAGTCATTGGCTGAATATCTACTTCTTGTTGGGCTGCAGGAGTCGGGTTTACTTTTACGTTTTCTGCGGCTTTAGGATCAGCTGCTATTACTTCTGCCTCAGCAGCAACACTTACCGGAACTTCCTTCTTTTTTGTATTATCTAAAGTGAACTTAATCGCATCAACAGCTGCTTTAGTTCTTAAATAGTACATTCCTGTTTTTAAACCACTCTTCCAGGCATAAAAGTGCATCGATGTTAACTTAGAGTAATTAGCATTCTCCATAAAGAGGTTCAAGGATTGACTTTGATCAATAAAGTATCCTCTATGTCTAGACATATCTATAATGTCTTTCATACTTAATTCCCAAACTGTTTTATACAATTCTCTAATATCTTGTGGAATTGTCTCTATATGTTGTATGGATCCGTTTGCACGCATCAGTTCTTGTTTCATGTTCTCATTCCAAAGACCAAGACCAACTAAGTCTTCCAAGAGGTGTTTGTTTACCACAATAAATTCTCCAGAAAGCACTCTTCTAGTATAAATATTGGAAGTATAAGGTTCAAAACATTCATTATTCCCTAAAATTTGTGAAGTGGATGCGGTTGGCATAGGTGCAACCAAAAGCGAATTACGTACACCATTTTTCTTAACTTCTTTACGAAGTTTTCCCCAATCCCAGCGACCAGAAAGTTCTTCGTCTTTAATGCCCCACAGGTTATGTTGAAAATCTCCTTGAGCAATAGGTGAACCTTCATAAGATGAATATGCGCCTTCTTCCTTAGCTGCTTCCATTGATGCAGTAACTGCAGCAAAATAAAGCGTTTCGAATATTTCTTGGTTCAATTTCTGCGCTTTATCACTTGTAAATGGCAAACGCAACATGATAAAAGCATCGGCTAAACCTTGAACACCTAAACCAATTGGTCTGTGGCGCATATTAGAATTCTCGGCCTCTTTTACCGGGTAATAGTTTCTGTCGATTACTTTGTTTAAGTTTTTAGTAACTCGCTTTGTTACTTTAAACAATTCTTTATGATCAAACTCACCATTTTTTACAAACATTGGTAAAGCGATAGATGCAAGATTACATACAGCAACTTCATCTGGAGAAGTATATTCTAAAATCTCTGTGCAAAGATTAGAAGAACGTATAGTTCCTAAATTTTTCTGGTTACTCTTACGGTTAGCTGCATCTTTGTACAACATGTAAGGCGTACCTGTTTCAATCTGAGATTCTAGTATTTTCTCCCAAAGGTCTCGTGCTTTTACCGTTTTACGCCCTTTACCTTCAGCTTCATATTTGGTATATAATTTTTCGAATTCCTCACTATGGTTGGTAAAAAGACCAGGGCATTCATTCGGACACATTAACGTCCACTCTTCATTGGCTTCAACGCGCTTCATGAACAAATCTGAAATCCACATGGCATAGAATAAATCGCGCGCACGCATTTCTTCTTTACCATGGTTCTTCTTTAAATCTAAAAAGTCATAAATATCTGCATGCCAAGGCTCCATGTAAATGGCAAAACTTCCTTTACGTTTTCCACCACCTTGATCTACATAACGCGCCGTATCGTTAAATACCTTTAACATCGGAACAATTCCGTTTGAAGTGCCATTAGTTCCGCCTATGTAAGAGCCTCTAGCACGAACATTATGTATTGACAAACCTATTCCACCTGCAGATTGTGATATTTTGGCGGTTTGTTTTAAAGTATCATAAATTCCATCAATACTATCTTCTTTCATTGCCAATAAAAAGCAAGAAGACATTTGTGGTTTTGGTGTACCTGAATTAAATAACGTCGGAGTAGCATGTGTAAAATACTTTTTAGACATCAACTCATACGTTTCTATAGCAGCATCTAAATCGTCAACATGAATTCCTACAGAAACACGCATTAACATGTGCTGAGGACGTTCTGCTATCTGCCCATTTACTTTTAATAAGTAAGAGCGCTCCAATGTTTTAAAACCGAAATAGTCGTAGCCAAAATCACGGTTATAAATGATAGTTGAATCAAGTTTTTCTGCATTATCTTGAATTACCTTGAACACCTCATCGGAAAGTAGTGGTGCCTTCTTACCAGTTCTAGGGTTTACATATTCATATAAATCCTTCATAGTCTCAGAAAAAGACTTTTTAGTATTCTTATGTAAGTTAGAAACAGAAATACGAGCCGCAAGCTTTGCATAATCAGGATGCGTAGTAGTCATGGTAGCCGCAATCTCCGCCGCTAGATTGTCTAACTCTGAAGTAGTAACACCATCATAAAGACCCTCTATAACTCGCATAGCGACTTTTAAGGGGTCTACAAGACCATTAAGACCATAACATAACTTTCGTACGCGAGCTGTAATCTTATCAAACATTATCAACTCTTTTCTTCCGTCTCTTTTTACTACATACATATGGCTACTGTGTTTTTTCTTATTTATATACTATGTTGTTTTCTAATTCACACAAGCCTTTGCTTGCAAGAACTACTGGTAGGTGTTATTTGCTTGGGGCAAAAAAGTGCAAAGTAACTTTCAATTAAAAGTAAATGCTTTGCTGGCTAATTTTTATCTAAAAGTCCGCGTCGAAACTAATTTTCTGAGCATCTTCATCTTTATTCATCACACCAGCTTTCTGGTATTCAGCAACTCTTTTTTCAAAGAAGTTTGTTTTTCCTTGGAGTGAAATCATATCCATAAAGTCGAATGGATTTGTTGCGTTATACACTTTATCACACTCTAATTCAACTAGAAGTCTATCTGTTACAAATTCTAAATATTGTGTCATTAATTTAGAATTCATCCCAATCAGACTTGCAGGAAGAGACTCGGTAATAAACTCACGCTCAATATTTAAGGCATCAGTCAAAATAGCAGTAATACGCTCTTTTGGAACTTTATTGATTAAATGCTTATTATGAAGATGTACTGCATAATCACAATGCATTCCTTCATCTCTAGATATTAATTCGTTAGAAAATGTAAGTCCAGGCATTAACCCTCTTTTCTTTAACCAGAAAATGGAACAGAACGCACCTGAAAAGAAAATACCCTCTACTGCGGCAAACGCAATAAGGCGTTCCGCAAAACTTGGAGATTCAATCCAATTTAAAGCCCAATCTGCTTTTTTCTTAATTGCCGGAAAGTTTTCGATTGCTTTAAACAATACATTCTTTTCCTTCTCATCTTTTACATAGGTATCTATCAACAACGAATAGGTTTCTGAGTGGATATTTTCCATCATTATCTGAAATCCGTAGAAAAATTTAGCCTCTGCATATTGCACTTCACTAACAAAATTCTCTGCTAAATTTTCATTTACAATACCATCTGAAGCAGCAAAAAATGCCAATATATGTTTAATGAAGTAGCGCTCGTCGTCGTTCAATTTATTATTCCAATCCGTAAGATCTTCTCCAAGATCAATTTCTTCTGCAGTCCAAAAACAAGCCTCACATTTCTTGTACCACTCCCATAAATCATCATGTTTGATAGGGAATATTACAAATCGGTCTTCATTTTCTTCTAAGATAGGCTCGATGGCAGCTGACATAGTATTCTATTTAAATTATAATATAAAGGATTGAAAATTACCTTACGGCAGGGACCAACAAAGATTCAAAAATGTAACCGAATTGTAAAGTTTGTTTGAGTTAAACCGTTGCAAAGTTTTTAACACGAATTGTTGAAATGTAGGTTGGCGTGTGATGTTCATTGCGTTTATTAAAAACTGTTCACATTCTCTAATAATCAACAAAAAGCATAAATAAAAAAAGACCAAAAAGTATGTTTTAAACAATACCTTTTGGTCTTTTAAATATTACCACCAAACCGTACGGCCGGATCACTAAATTTATCCGTCAAGTCTAGGTAGTTCCCCCGAAACCTAAATCAAGAAATCAAAATTATCATGACCAAACACTTTTATAAATTTACATACTTTAAGCATGTTGGTTGGCCGTACGCTGGTTGGTACATATGGCTTATTTTATTCACCAATTACCGAAACAATCGGCGCTGTTCATTTGGTTCGTTATTATCTATAAGAACGGACAATAGCAACGTAATTATTAATGCAATGAATAAAATCAAACTTTTTTTCATTATTTTATTTACTTCTTAACTGCATCGAAGATAATTAGCACACAACCTTAAGATACATCGGCATGTGTAAATGGTATAAAAAGTTGTGTAAATGGAAATCAAAAAGATAGTCGTTAATAAGAATCGTTAAGCTTTGACTTGAATTGTAATTGAATACTTACAAAATAATTTTATCCGATAAACAACCAGTTATCACCAATAACAACCCATCAACACAAATTTGAGAACAGCTCATATATATAAATAGTAATTTTAGAGGATATTGAATATCTTTTGAACATGTTAGAAGCCGTTCTAGTTGACGATGAATCTAAAGCTTTAGAAAGCTTAAGTTGGGAACTTAGTAATTTAAGCGATGAAGTTAATGTCATCGCATCTTTTACAGATGCCCACGAAGCATTGAATTATCTAGAAAACAATACACCAGATTGTTTGTTTTTAGATATTGAAATGCCAGCAATGGATGGGTTTCAGTTTATTAAAAATTTAAAAAACAAGAACTTTCCTGTAGTAATCACTACCGCCTATAACCAATATGCATTAAAGGCCCTTAAAAATGAGGCTATTGATTATTTATTAAAACCAATTGATAGCGATGACCTTAACGATACTATTAATAAAGTAAAAAAGTTTAACAACAAAAATTATACTGCAGAACGATTAGAACAAATATTAATCAATTTCAACTCTAAATCCATTGAAAAGAAGATTACCATAAACACAGATGGCAAATTGTTGTTTTTAGATAGCGAAGAAATTTTATACGTTGAGTCTGATGGCAATTACAGCACATTATTCTTAGAAGACGGACAAAAAATATTACTTACTAAAAAACTAAAAGAAGTCAATCAAATATTGCCGTCAGAATCCTTTTTCAGAATTCATAACTCATTTGTCGTTAATTTAGGAAAAATAAAAGAATTCTTGAAAACTGATGGTTATGTTGTGCTCAAGACCAATCATAAAATTCCTGTTTCTCGACAAAAAAAATCTGACTTCTTAGATTTACTATAACTTTCTTGAATGCTGAAAATCCATAAAGCAACACTACTAAGCACAAAAAAAACAAGATTCTACATGAGTCTTATTTTTTTTGCTTTTGGCTGCCTTGCTTTTTGTCAAACCAATACTGATGAAATTCCTATTGAAGTTGAAAAGCTTTTGGTAGTCAAGCCAAAAACTTATCTGAAAATAAATCAAAGCTTAAAACCTTACCGAAGGGATACCACTTTCTTAAAAGGTTTCATTCAAAAAGCAATAGCCAATAACTACCCAGAGGGCAGGGTATATGCCCTTAACCAACTTGGCACAACTCTTAGAAACCTCTCAGAGTTTAAAAACGCAATCAAATTACACCAAGATGCCTTAAAAATTTCTGAAGAGCTTGACAACAAAGAATTTATTGTTCTAAGTCTAAATATGTTAGGCGTTGTATACCGACGAACAGATGCCGTTAAAACCGCGCTCGATTACAACCAAAGGGCTTTGGAATTAGCAGAATCAGTTGAAAATCCTTCAGAACATATCAAAAGGCATATCAATATTTCTTTGAACTGTATTGGTCTTTTATACCAAACCCTAGGGCAATACGACTTAGCAATTTCACAATTTGAAAGGGCTCTCCAATTAGAAGCTGAGCTTAACAATAAACTTGGTCTGGCAATTAACAATCAAAATATTGGCAAGTGTCATGAACAAAAAGGTGAACTTGAAATTGCTTTGGATTTTTATCGAAAATCTTTGGCCTTAAATGATGAAATCAATAATAACTATGGCCAAATTCTTTGTAAAAACAGTATTTCTGAAATTTATCTAAAGCAAAATATGCCCAATGCCGCTTTGGTTTTATTACAAACCTTGAATGAGCCTGCCGTTGCAAATGGCGACAAGTCACTTATAGCATCAATTCTGATAAATACAGGTTGGGCACAGATGGAAGTTGGCACCTTACTGTCAGCTGAAAAAAATATACTTAAGGGCAGAAAAATGTCCATTGAGAGTAATATACCAAGTTTGGTGATGTATGCCAACCAACATCTTTCTGATTTAGAAATCAAGAAAGGAAATTACAGAAAAGCACTTGATTATTTTAAGAATGCAGAAAAATTTGATAAGGAAATCACTAATGAACGAAACCTTAGATATATCAATGACCTGATTCTTAGATATGATAGTGAGAAAAAAAATAGTCAAATTTCAGTTTTGGCTAAAGAAAATGAATTGGTCAAATTTCGATTAAGAAGAAATCAAACAACCATTTTAGTAAGCGCACTTATTATTGGTTTAGTTGCAACCATTTTGTTTATCATGTATAGGCAATATCAATCTAATTATGAAAAACGAGTTCTAGGGCTTGAACAGCATATGTTGAGGAGTCAGATGAACCCCCATTTTTTATTCAACTCATTGAACTCAATCAAGCTCTACATTATTAACAATGACAAAAAGAATGCAGTTCATTACCTAAATAAATTTTCAAAATTAGTGCGCAGAATATTGGAAGGTTCTTCCTTAAAAGAAACCTTACTTTCTGAAGAACTGGAAACTGCTGAACTTTATTTAAATATTGAAAATATTCGATTCTCAGATGAGATTGAATACATAATTGATATAGAAGATACCATCAATACCGACCAAGTAAAAATCCCTTCATTAGTCTTACAACCCTTTCTAGAAAATGCGATTTGGCACGGTCTTTCAGGGAAAGATGGTAAAAAGAACTTATGGATAACTATTAGGAAAAAAGATGATATACATCTTCAAATTAGTATTGTTGATAATGGTCTTGGTCGTAAGGCGTCAGAAGAAATAAAAGAAAATCGGGTCTTAAAAAGAAAATCAGTGGGAATCGATATTACCAAAGAGCGATTGGCCAATTTTGCCAAAGACTACCAATATGACTTTAGTGTTGAAATCATTGATTTATTCAAAGAAGACGGCAAATCAAAAGGAACAAAGATTATTTTAGAGATTCCTATGGTTTAGTGTTCAACTCTTGGGCGACTTTTTCAAGTTCTTGATACCAAGCTTCACCAAACTTTCTGGTTAAAGCTTCCTTCACAAATTTATAAATGGGCACTTTTAATTCAGCTCCTAAACTACAAGCCGGATCGCAAATTTCCCATTTGTGATAATTTACTGCGGTAAACTCTGTGTATTCTCTTATTCTTATGGGGTATAGGTGACATGAAATAGGTTTCTTCCATTTGGTCGCTCCTTGGTTATAGGCTTCCTCTAAACCACATTTGGTGATGCCTTCTTTTGAAAAAGTCACATAGGCACATTCACTGTTATTAACCAAGGGGGTTTCCCACTCGCCATCACCTCCCTTAACAAATGATCCTTGTTCTTCTATAGCTTTTATTCCTTCTGGCCGTAAAAACGGCTTGACCTTAATGAATATATCAACTAAAATTTTTGTTTCATCATCCTCTAGAGGTGCGCCAGATTCACCGTCAACACAACAAGCACCTTTACAAGAATTCAGGTTACAAACAAAATCGTTTTCAAGTATCTCTTCAGATATTAGGGTATTATCAATTTGAAACATGATGCAATTTATACAACACAAATTTAATCATCCCTTCGTAATCCAACCATCTCTTTTCAACGTAGATTTGCACAGCACTTAATTCGTTATCAATGAACTTTAACTTTAAAGAAATTGCAACTGCAAGCATGGTACTCTTCGCAGTAATCGACATCTTAGGTAGTATACCAATTATCATTTCATTGCGAAACAAAGTTGGACACATACAATCAGAAAAAGCGTCATTAGTTGCCGTATTTCTTATGGTTGCTTTTTTATTTGTAGGAGAACGCATTCTAAACCTAATTGGTATTGACGTAAATTCTTTTGCGGTTGCTGGTGCCTTTGTTATTTTCTTTTTGGCCATAGAAATGATATTGGGGATAACCCTTTATAAAGACGAAGAGCCTGAAACTGCCTCTGTTGTTCCCATAGCATTTCCATTGATTGCCGGTGCAGGTACTTTAACCTCTATTTTAGCATTAAGAGCCGAGTATTATGTTGAAAATATTATTGTAGCTATCGTAGTCAATATCATCTTTGTTTACATCGTATTAAAATCTTCAAAAAAAATTGAACGTATACTAAGTAAAAACGGATTGAGCGTGTTACGAAAGGTTTTTGGTGTAATTTTGTTGGCAATAGCGGTGAAGCTTTTTGCTGCCAATATAAACGAGTTATTTTAAAAGTAGCATGAATAAGACCTTTGTAATAATCTTAATAGTTCTTGCTTTGGCATTGGCCATCTACAATATCACTTTACTCAATTTCAATAATTTGTTCGAAGGTGATAGTCTAATAGCCTGTATTGGCGTTTTAGCCTCTTTTTGTGCCATTGTAATTTTGTTGATTTTCAACACTTCAAGAAAGATTTCGGAAAAGCTCAAAAACAACTAGCATTAGTCTCGACTGCGCTCGACTAGGTAATAAATTAATTTTTAGATTGGATTAAAGCCTCGTCCATTATTTGCATAACCTCAGCATCTAAGTCTAATACCTTTTTGAGCATTTGATCTTGACCACTTTTTATCTTTGAACCTAAGTTAGGGGAGTATAATTGTTCTGCAATGTTAGCCTTTATATATGTTTTGATTTTATCTTCATTACCGTAGAAATCCAATTTCAGATTTCTGTTCAGTAAATAATCAATGAATCGTTCAAAAATGATATCATCAACCCGATACTCTTCGATAAATTCATGTTTTGGATAATTTAAAAACCTGCTGCGATCTTGCTCTAAAAATCGAAATACAAAATCGGATAAATAGCCAGAGGAGTCTAAACTCTCTATTCGTTCTTCATCCAAAGAACCTATTGGCACAAAAACATCAGGAATTATACCTCCACCTCCATATACGACCTTACCTTTAGGCGTAGTAAATTTTAAAGAATCGGCTACTTTGATACTATCCACCGATATCAATTCACCACTACTGTATCTATCCATAAATTTTTGGTAGTAGTCTTTGTGTCCTTTCTCATATGATTTTTGAATGGATCTACCTGTTGGCGTGTAATATCTAGAGACTGTTAGCCTTACCGCCGAACCATCTCCTAAATCCATTTCGCGTTGCACCAAACCTTTTCCAAAAGAACGACGCCCTACTATAGTACCAATATCATTATCTTGTAAAGCCCCAGCGATAATTTCACTTGCCGAAGCTGAGCGTTCGTTAATCAACACATAGATTGGGTTATCTTCAAAACTACCACGGTTTGTAGCATATGCCTTTTTGATGTTTCCTTTTTTGTTTTTGGTGAACAGAATAAGTTTTCCATCTTTTAAAAACTCATCGGCCATCTTTTCAGCAATACCTAGGTAACCCCCGGGATTATCCCTTAAATCAAGCACTAATTTTTTCGCTCCTTGTTTACGAAGTTCTAATAACGCTGCTTTGAATTCTTTAAAAGTAGATTCGGCAAAACGATTGATTTTCAAATACCCTAAATCATTGGTCAACATAAAATTCGCCTCAACACTTTTTATAGGGACCACATCTCGTTTTATGGTAATATCAAAAGCTCTGTTTTGAGATTTTCGATATACCTTTAATTCTACCTTTGTTCCTCCTTTTCCCTTTAATCTTTCAACCAAAGTTGAATTAGGAATTCGCTTTCCAAAAAGGGTATCGTTATCTGCTAACAATATCTTGTCTCCTGCAAGTAGGCCTTTCTTGTAACTTGGGCCGTCTTTAATTGTTCTAACCACAGTAAGCGTATCTCGAAACATATTAAATCGAATACCAATGCCCACAAAATCGCCTTTCATATTTTCAGACACGGCTTCCATTTCATCTTTCGAAATATAAACGGAATGTGGGTCTAATTTTCCTAAAATGTTATTTACTGTTATATCGACTATACTATCTGTATTAATTTCGTCAACATACTCATAATCAATATAATCTATGAGGCGGTTTAACTTATCTTTTTTAGAATTTGTAGAAAATAGTTTTTCGGGCGTATCATTAAAGTGGAGCTTACCTCCAATAAAAATACCGAGTGCTACGGCAAGAGCAAGTAAGGTAGGTAAGATATAGCTATATTTCTTTTTCATATTTGGGTTCGAAATGAACTAGACCATTTCTTCTAAAATTGGCAAATGCATGGTTTCGACGCCAGCCCGTTCCAAAAACTGAAGTCCTGAATCGTCTTTGTATGCTTTTTGATACACCACACGTTTTATGCCAGATTGATGAATTAATTTGCTGCATTCGCGACAAGGTGATAATGTTATATATAAAATAGCTCCTTCACAAGATTGGGTAGAAGAAGCAACTTTTAAAATAGCGTTTGCCTCAGCATGCAGCACATACCATTTGGTATAGCCGTCTTCGTCTTCACAATAGTTTTCAAACCCTGTTGGGGTGCCATTGTATCCGTCTGAAATAATCATCCGGTCTTTTACAATAATGGCACCAACTTGCTTACGCTTGCAATAGGATAGTTTTCCCCATTCCTTAGCCATCCGCAAATAGGCCTTATCATATTTTTCTTGCTTCGCTGTGTTCATGCTAGAATTTGAGGATAATATTTAAATATACCTGCTTTGTAAGACCCGTACAATGTAATTCGATTAATTTTAACTATTGGTCTAGTTAGGGAACGTCGCGATTAACATCGGTATTGTAATAAAAAAGATTAAAATCGATATAACGCCAATAAAAATGGATTGCTTTGCTTTAAAAATCTCTTGAACCACATAAGCAAGAGCAAGAACCAATAGAATGATGGTAACTTGTGATAGTTCAATACCCGTAGCAAAACCCAATAGAGGAGAGATTTTATGCTCTTCTTCTGCCATTAACATATTAAAGTAGTTAGAGAAGCCAAAGCCATGAATCAATCCAAAGAAAGCGGTTGCTAAAGCTTGAAAATATATTCCTGTGGATTGTTCTTTTTTAAAGATTCGAAGAAAATTGAACAGAGCTGTCAAAGCGATGGTCACGGGAATCAAAAATTCAATAAGACCGACATCAACAGAAAAGATTCCATACACGGAAAAAGCCAATGAAGCACAATGGGAAATGGTAAAAATCGTAGCTAGAACAACCACTTGCTTCCAATTTTTAAAAGTAAAAGGAATCGCTAATGCTGCTAAAAACAGAATATGGTCGTATGCACCTAAGTCCAATACGTGCTCTAAACCTAATTGTATGTAAAACCAAAAGTCTTGCATTTTCTAAGCTGATGTTATAATTCTTTAGGTTGGCCAGTTGTATTTCTACTGACCACAAAACTAACTCATTCCTCGCTCTTGCTGAATCACCTCATAAGCCTTTTGCACTTCTTTAAACTTCTCTTCAGCTCCCTTTTTAATGGCTTCATTATCAGTTATAACTTTATCTGGGTGATACTTTTTAGCCATATTTCGATATGCTTTCTTTACTTCATCATCAGAAGCTGATTTTTGAATCTCAAGAATTTTATAAGCATTATCAGCAGATTTAATAAACATGGCCATAATACTCTCAAAATCGATTCGACCAATTCTTAAATATCCTGCGAGCTCATTCAGCTTATCAACTTCAGCCTTACTTACCTGACCGTCGGCTTGTGCAATACCGAATAAAAAATGCACTAATTGTAGCCGAACTTCGTATCGGGTTCTTTGATTTAAATATTGACAGATTCGTTGCGCTGAAACTTCGCGTTTTTTTATCACATCATTAAAGGTTCTAAAAATGGTATTTGCCTTTTCTTTACCATAAGTGCTCAAAAAATATTGCCTTACATAATCCAGTTCCCGCTGGCTAACTTGCCCATCAGCCTTAATGACTATGGAGCAAAGAGATAATAGGTTTAACTCAAAATCTGCAGGTGAAACATTCTGACGTGTCAAATCTTCAAAAACCGATCTTGGATTTTGTGATTTTCCTCCCATTAAATTATCTAAAAAGCTCCCCGCCAAAAAACCCAGAACGGCACCAAATAGGCCTCTGATAGAGAATCCGACAACGGCACCCAGCCATTTTATCATACTTCAAAAATTTGAAATTCAAATATAGCGGTTTGTCACATAACAGTATTGTGAATGCGATGTTAAGTCCTTTAAAAAAAACGACAAAAACCCTATCTTTGAATATCTTAAAAAATAGACTATGTATCCTGAAGAATTGGTAAAACCTATGAGAAACGACTTGGCCACTGCCGGGTTTGAAGAATTATATACAAGTGAAGCTGTTCAAAACGCTTTAAAACAAGATGGCACAACCTTGGTTGTTGTAAATTCTGTTTGTGGTTGCGCGGCCGCAAATGCTAGACCTGCTGCAAAGTTAAGCTTACAGAACGAGAAAAAACCAGATCATATTACAACAGTTTTTGCTGGTGTAGATACAGAAGCGGTAAATACAGCCAGAGCTGCCATGGTTCCTTTTCCGCCTTCATCACCTAGCATGGCATTATTCAAAGATGGTGAATTGGTACATATGATTGAAAGGCATCATATTGAAGGCAGACCAGCAGAAATGATTGCTGAAAACTTGATGGAAGCTTATAACGAACATTGTTAGCAGCCCTTCCCATCCTCTACCAAAAAGGAGAGGATTAAAAATTACCTTATAAACCACTTCTAATCGAAGTGGTTTTTTAGTTTTGTAGCATGATGAAGTTTCTATCATATCCTATTACCATAGTTTTCTTTGTTTTCTTCGGATTGACTCTGGTCATTTTTCACCCTATTCAATGGGCAGCACACAATGTGTTTGGAGATAACGCCCAGAAACGAATTGTAAGTATCTTGAATTGGTTTTTAATGCGCTGTACTAACATTCTAGGAAGTCGTTATCAGTTTGATAATCCACATACTATTCCGACAAACAGGCCTTTGATTATCGTAACCAACCATCAGAGTATGTATGATATTTCGCCTATCATATGGTATATGCGAAAACATCATCCAAAATTTGTGGCCAAAAAAGAATTGGGCAAAGGCATTCCAAGTGTTTCCTATAATTTACGTCATGGAGGCTCTGCATTAATTGACAGAAAAGATGGTAGACAGGCAATTGCTGAAATAGGAAAATTGGGAGGCTATATTGAAAAACATAACAGAGCAGCGGTCATTTTTCCTGAAGGTACTAGAAGCAGAACTGGCAAACCCAAACCCTTTAAACCTATGGGGCTAAAAATGTTGATGAAAAGAGCACCTTCCGCCCTTATTGTGCCAATTACCATTAATAACTCATGGAAATTATTACGTTTTGGTCAATTTCCTATGGGACTGGGAGCTTATTTAAAATTTAAAGTTCATAAACCGTTGGAAAATAAAGGCAATGCCGATGAACTCATTTCTAAGGTTGAACAGGTTATTGTTAACGATATTATTCCGGTTAAATGACGACCACTGAACTTATCGAAAAAACTATCGCTTTTGTAAAGGAAACTTTAAAAGATGCAGAAGGCGGTCATGATTGGTTTCATATTCAACGTGTTTTTAATAACACCCTTTTGATTGCCAAAGAAGAACAAGTCAATGTCTTGGTAGTTAGCTTGGCTGCCCTTCTTCACGATATAGCAGATCCTAAATTTCATGATGGGGATGAAAGTATTGGACCAAGACTTTCAGAACAGTTTTTAACTTCGATGGCAGTAGATACAAAATCTATTCGTCATGTAATTACCATCATCAAAAACATGTCTTTCAAGAATTCATTTGAAAATAATGATCAAAAGTTTACCTCTAAAGAACTTCAAGTAGTTCAAGATGCAGACCGTTTAGATGCCATTGGAGCCATTGGTATTGCTAGAGCATTCAACTATGGGGGCTTCAAAAATAGGGCGCTTTACGACCCAGACATTGCACCTAATCTGCATATGACAAAAGAGGAATACAAGAATTCTTCTGCTCCGACTATCAATCATTTTTACGAAAAACTCTTGCTATTAAAAGATAAAATGAATACTACAACTGGCAGGAAAATCGCCGAAAAGCGCCACGAATATATGCTTGGTTATTTGGAGCAATTCTATGGCGAGTGGAAAGGTGAGCGCTAAAAACAATAATCGTAAAATTCATCGTTTTTTGTATCTTCAAGGCATTATCAAATCCAATCAGAATGCAAAGAAGAAAGTTTATTAAAAATGCAGCTGCTTCCTCTGCTGCTTTTACCATCGTACCAAGTTTTGTTTTAGGCAAAAATCATGTTCCACCAAGTGATACGCTTTATGTAGGTGCTTTTGGTGTCGGAGGACGCGGAAGCGGAGTAATAAGAGGCCTTCATGAAACGGGTAAGGTAAAATTTGTAGCGCTTTGTGATGTAGATGAACGAAGAGCCAAAGAAACTTTTCAGGCATTCCCTAATGCAGAACGATATAAAGATTATAGAAAGGTTTACGATAAGCATTTAAAAGATATTGATGCGGTTATGGTCGCTACACCCGATCATACTCATGCGACTATCGCACTCCCTTTTATGAAAGAGAAAAAGCATGCTTATGTTGAAAAGCCGTTGACTCATAATATTCATGAAACACGAATGATGACTAGAGTTGCCGCTGAAAATGGAATTGTGACTCAAATGGGAAATCAAGGGGCTTCAAGTGATGACAGTCGTATTGCTAGAGAATGGGTAGAATCAGGAATTATAGGTAAAATACACACGATTGATTGCTGGACAAACAGACCCGTTTGGCCTCAAGGCGTTCCAATTCCTGTTGAGAAACAAGCTATTCCAAAAGAACTGGATTGGGACCTATGGCTGGGCCCAGCAGCTATGCGCGATTATAATGCTGCCTACCTGCCCTTTAAGTGGAGAGGTTGGTGGGATTTTGGAACTGGTGCCCTTGGTGATATGGGTTGTCATATTATGGAAACTCCATTTAGCGTTCTTGATTTAGGATATCCAACTGAAGCGGAAGCAAGTTGTACCACAGTATGGGTCGGTGATTTTGTTGAGGCTGATTATAGTCCCTCATGCCCTCCATCTTCAAAAATACATTTGAAATTTGAACATGAACATCATGGTGATATTCAATTGAACTGGTATGATGGTGGTCTAAAACCAGACCTTCCGGACGAACTTAAAGATGATGAAACTATTGGTGACGGCGGTGGCGGAACGGTCATGTATGGTGATAAGGGTATTATTGTTACCGATACGTATTCTAGAAATGCTCGCTTATTACCAACTGATATGATGTCAATGTTCAATACACCTGCGCCAAAATACCCAAGAGTACTAGGAAGCATGGGCGGTCATATTGCCAATTTTGTTGATGGCTGCATGAATGGTTCAGAGACCTCATCTAATTTTGCCAAGGCTGGTCCACTGACCGAAACTGTTCTAATGGGGAATTTAGCGGTTAAAGCCTATCAATACATGGTCTTACAAGAAGGCAAAAAAGTTGGTGATTGGGCTCCATACGATTATCCAGGTAGGCGAAAGTTATTATGGGATGGTGCCAACATGAAAATTACAAACTACGAAAAAGCCAATGAGTGGGTGACCAGAAATTACCGAAAGGGCTGGGAATTGGGTTAAAACAGTTCTAACTGCCCATCTTTATATTGTTCATGCAAATCAGTCCTCAGTTTAGGAAATACTTGGTTCGAAAAATACTTTTGCTTAGCTAATTTTGCCATGTCATTAATTTGTTTGGCCATTATACCTTCGCCACGACTGCGTATTCCGAATCGACTATCATTAAGAGTACCACCATGGCATTCTTGAATATGGTGTAGTACCTTTTCCGCCTTATCGGGCATCGCCTTGTTAATCCAATCTGTAAAAATTTGACCTATAGCACCATTTAGTCTAACAATTGTAAAGCCAAAGGATAATGCTCCATTATCAGATGCCTTCTTTGCCAGTTGAAGTAATTCATGGCTATTTATTCCCGGTATCATAGGGGCCAACATCGCGTTGACAGGAACTCCATTTTCTGAAAGAACACGAACTGTTTCGAGACGCTTTTTAATGGTTGTTGTTCGGGGTTCCAATAATCGCCTGGTTTTTTCAGATAAGGAGGTTATGGATACATTCACCCCAATCAATTGGTGCTTTGCTAATTCTTCTATAATATCTAAATCTCGAAGCACCAATGCGTTTTTTGTGATTATTCCAACGGGATGTCGATATTTTAAAAACACCTCTAAACACTTCCTGGTAATCTCAAATCTCTTTTCTGCGGGCTGGTAGCAATCCGTATTGCCAGACATGATAATGGTAGCAGCCTTCCAACGCTTGCTTTTTAGTTTTTCCTCCAATAGCCTGGGAGCTTCTTTTTTAATTAGAATCTTTCGCTCAAAATCCAATCCTGCGCTATACCCCCAAAATTCATGGGCATTGCGAGCATAGCAATATATGCAACCATGTTCACAGCCTTGGTAAGGGTTCATGCTAAAGCCCATTCCCACATCAGGGCTTGTAACTTTATTCACAATAGTTTTTGGGAAAATAGGAATGTACTGGGTTTTGTTATGGTCAAATATTTCTCCCTCAACCCTACAGAATTCAAGAAAGTCATCTCGCATTTCATATACATGACGCTCAAACCGATTATGCACATTTTCTTGTGCACCACGACCTTTCAAAAATTCATTTCGATTCAATTTATAGGATTTATTCCAAATTTATGGATTATATCCTATTAATATAAATTGAACTTGTTAAATGATAAAGATGGTTTAACTATTCTAAAACCATTTCACCTCCATCACCAAAAAATAAAATAAGGTTTCCACTATCAAAAGCAAAGCCGAATTGCCCAAAAGTGGTATTCGGTACCAGTGCATTTGTAATTGAAGAGTAGAAAGCCGTTCCCAGTCGGGTGTCAGCAACTTCAGTAGTTTCAAAAGACAACATCGTTAAACTATCTGAAATTGTTTCGTAAGTACCGCTAAACTGATTCACAGAAGTGTTTCCTGTAAATTCACCGTTTGCACTAAAATTAATAACAATATCCTCATTGTCAGGCGCTTGTTGTGCCAAAGTTGCATTAGAAACCTTAATGGAAACAACACGCCAATTACCATTTAAAGGAGATTCGGAAGAAGAATCATCAGAATCGCTACAAGAGATTATGGTTACAAGTATTAATGCTGCAAATACGATTACTTTAAGTGTTCTTTTCATTTTCCTTTGTATTCTTAATTAAATTCTACTTTCACTAATTGTTTCTTTGTGCCTCTTTTGGCATAAAAAAGAAATTCGTCTTCTTCAACATCAATAAGGGGCTTAGAAACCATTAATGGAAGTCGTGCATCTTTTGCATCTATAACTTTCTCATAGTCTAATTTACCCTTTTCATCCAATGAAATTAAGAATACATTTCTATTTCCAGTCAAGCCTTGTTTGAAAACCAAACGTTCTCCATTAATCAATTGTGGATTCTCGGCGGCAGTACTAATAAAGAAATAGGTGTCACCATTTTTTGTATACGAACTGTAAGAGGTATATGCACCGTCACCTTGGGTAACTTCAGCTTTATTAATGTTTCTTGCCCAAATCATAGTACCCTCTACATCCATTTTAGCACTGACAATATCATTGTAATGAAAACGCTTCACACGAACTCTTTGTCCAGCACCTGTGCTTTGCATACTGGTTGTAACAAAATACTCTTCGGCATTGAAAAGAATATTATTTTCATCGGTAATTACTACATTTTTAAACACCAAATTATTGATGAGCTGCTCATCACCACGCCCAAATTTATCATCCATAAACTGCTGCGTAAATGGGTTATATTTTTTGTTCAAAATAGCCAAGGATAAAGGATTCAACTCAAAAAAAGAAAGTCCGTTATAGCGGTTGTCTTTTCTATCTGCATAAAAGCCTACACAATACAATTTTCCATTATTTAAAATAGGATAAAGGCCTTCAGAATACTTGCCAGGATTATCAAATGATTGCGTTTTTGCAATTCCGTCACCAATTTTAATCAACTCATATTGAAACTTACGCTCTTCAGCTTTAAAACGGTTCTTTTTAAAATAGGCTTTCCCTAAAATGAATACCTCGTTGCCATTGTTTGACAAAGCGATATTCTCAAAGGCATAATTTTTTTCTTCAACCTCGTCAGAAAAGTCATGCTCCCAACGTTTGTTTAAATCAGAGTCAAATAGATGTATCGTATGCTTGTTTTCTTTACCCTTTTTATGATGTGTACTTATAACAAAACCCGTCTTTTCAGGATTGAACAATAGCGTAGTCGAAAAACCTTTTTTAAAGTCTCTATTATAATAGTTTTTTCCAAAAGCGCCTTCAACGGCTGGTGTTACAAACTTGAGTAATTGTTCTTGTCTAAAATCAAAATTAACCAGATTAGTCGTATGGGCCTGATATTCATAAAAACCTCTCTCAAAATTATAGTTGAAGAAAATTAGCCTAAGTTGTCCATTTTTGATGAAGCCATCAACAAACTGGAGGCCTTTTAGTTTGTAGTTATATTCAGAAACCAATTCAAGATTACTGTTGTAATGCTCAATATAATAACCTTTAGGTTTCAAGATTAAGCCTTGAAAATAGGCTCTCACCATTACATAACCTCCATCACCATCATCATCAATAGTAACTAGGTTCGAGTAGCGATATCTATCGTTCAGTTTTTCACCAAAATCATAAGAAACAGGCATTTTTTGACCAAAAATGGTCGTATTTACCACTAAAACGGTAAAAAAAAGTAGTATTTTCTTCATTTTTGCAGGTTTGGGTAACCTGACTAATAACCTGGGAAATCTGCTTTTCGTTTTTCTAAAAAGGCTGTCGTACCTTCTTTAAAATCATCGGTACCAAAACAAGCGCCAAAGGCGTCAATTTCCGCGGTATAGCCATCGGTATTAAAGCTATAACCAGCATTTACAGCTTTTATTGCCTGAGAAATCGCCACGGAGGAGTTATTCGATATCTTGCTTGCCAACTTCTCACAAAGTGGCACTAATTCTTCTTGTTCTACCACATAATTGACCAAGCCATATTCAAGCGCTTTCTCACTCGAAATCATTCCTGCTGTCATTATCATTTCCAAAGCACGACCTTTTCCTACCAATTGAGGTAAGCGTTGTGTTCCTCCATAACCAGGAATCACCCCTAAAGAAACTTCTGGCAATCCCATTTTTGCGTTAGTACTTGCAACTCTAAAGTGACAGGCCATTGCAAGCTCTAAACCACCACCTAAAGCAAAACCATTTATAGCTGCAATAACAGGTGTTGAAAGGTTAGCTACGAAATCAAAAAGCATTTCTTGTCCCTTAGCAGCTAATGTTCCGCCTTCTTTAACTGAAAAATGAGCGAATTCTGAGATATCAGCACCAGCTACAAAAGCTTTTTCTCCATTACCAGTTATGATGATTACTTTTATACCGCCATCATCATCCAATTCTTTAAAAGCTTCATGTAACTCTTCAATAGTTGCTTTATTAAGAGCGTTTAGTTTTTTAGGACGGTCTATGGTAATGGTAGCGATTTGGTTTTCTTCTTCGATATAGATGTTGTGATATTCCATTTTTTTGTTTTGGGGTTAGCACTTCGACAAGCTCAGTGTGACAAATTCAGAGTTCAGAAAGTTATAAAAGGATTTTCAAATTGGCAACTGACTATAAAAAACCTATTCCTTCGGAAATCTCACCGTAAAAACAGTTCCTTTGCCAACTTGTGAAGTAAAGTCAATACCGCCTTGGTAGTTTTCTACGATGTTTTTGACCATTCCTAAACCAAGTCCCATCCCACTAGATTTTGTTGTGAATTTTGGTTCAAAAATTTTGTCTTTGAATTCATCTGCGATACCGATACCGTTATCTGCAACCGAAATTTTCACATCGTGCCCTTCAGAGGCTACAGTCACCAATATTCTTGGGCTTTCAACTTCAGGTACAGCCTGAATAGCATTTTTAACCAAATTGGTCACTATTCTAATCAATTGTGTTCGGTCTACCTTGGCAATGAGTTCTTCTTCATCTGAAATAAAATGAATGAATGGTTCATGAAAGATATCTACTGCTAATTTCGAAACCTTAATCACATTCAGTGTTTCTTTCTGTTGTGCTGGCATATCGGCAAAGTTGGAAAACGCCGAAGCAATATTGCTCATAGTATCAATTTGCTGTACCAAGGTTTTAGAAAATTCTTTCAGTTTTATTTCCGCCTTTGGATCATCAGTGTTGAATTTTCGTTCAAAGCTTTGAACTGTCAAACGCATAGGAGTTAGGGGGTTTTTAATCTCATGTGCAACCTGCTTTGCCATCTCACGCCAAGCCTGTTCTCGTTCGCTACGAGCTAATTTAGCAGCACTTTCCTCTAATTCATCAATCATCCCATTATACGAATCAATTAATTTCCCTATTTCTTCTGAAGGATTTTCAATCTCAATCTTTTCGTTTCGTTGATTTAAAGTGGTTTGAACCATTTTATCTGCGACAGTTTGTAGTGACCTTGTAATGTATTTTGATATGAAATAGGCCAATACTATGGCTGAAATAAGCATAATCAAATACACCCCTCCTAAGCGATAAAAGAATTCTCGCAGCTCCATATCATTAAAGGAGTTGTCTTCAAAATAGGGAAGATTCATTATCCCTATGGGCTTAAACTTTAGGTCGGTAATGTATTTATAAGTGGCTTGGTAATTATCCCCAGCAGTACTCTTTTCTTCAATATAGCGCTTATCTGGGCTATTCAATAAATTGTTTAAAACCTCAGCATCTAAGCAGTTTGAAACAGAATCGGCCTCAAAGGCAGGTTTAGAGCTTTTTATAAGTCCTCCGTCCAAATCATAAATATTGAAATTGACATTTTGCACGTCGGCAATCTTGTAAATTTCATCTCTAAAAATATGTTCTAGGTTATCTGTGGAAGGTTCATAAGTAGTTTCGCGTAATGCATAACTAATACTTTGTAGAATTTGCTCTTCTTTACGCTCTAGCCTATTTTCATGATAATCTTCAGATTGCTCTTGATATTGGAATAAGGTAACGCCAGCCATCAAAACTGAAGCTATAAGCACCAAAAGAATCATGGTGAAAAATATGCGTGATCTAAGGGATAATTTTTTGAGCAAGACTTGCCTAATTTTGTTTTAAAGTTAGCAATAATCGAACCAAAATAAGTTCAAGCGCAAGAATCAAGTTCAAACTCAAAAACAGGGTCAATAAAATTGAACTTGTCATTGATACTTGAACTAGTATTTTTTAAGCTTTGGGGTTTTTATCTCGGATTCGCTTATACAACCTTATTCCAAGCATTAATAAGATGCCAAGCGCAATAATTCCAACAACTCCATAAATCCAGTTAAAAGTGTCTTTTAAAACTACTAAAAAGACTACTGCAAAAAGAATTATCGTAGTGACTTCATTCCAGATACGCATGAAGTTCGAGGTGTATTTCACATCATCACGTTGCAATTGCTTAAAAATTTGATGAGACTTTAAATGGTATAAAAGCAATAAAAAAACAAAGCCCAGTTTTAAATGCATCCAAGGTTGTTGCAACCAACCTGGCATTAACAATAACAACCAAATAGCGAACAAAACACATAAGACAGCAGACGGCCAAGTGATAATATACCACAATCTTTTGGTCATCAGTTTTAACTGAGTCGTAAGAATCTCCTTATCTGGCGATGGTTTGGCATGAGCTTCAATATGATTTATAAAAAGTCGCGGAATATAGAATAAACCAGCAAACCAAGTGACCACAAAAATGAGGTGTAGTGATTTTATGTAATTGTAGTATTCCATTGTCAAATAATGGCAAATTTAGAGCATTTGTTAAAACTAAATCAACTGGATTTGCTTTTTACCTAACTTCAACAAGACCCCTCCGCCCTACGGGCACCTCCCCTTGCAAAAAGGGTAGGATCTAATTCATCCGAACAAGAGGGCTACTATAGCCTAATCGCCCCTATACCTGCTTCCCAAAGTTTTTTGTTAAAGTCAGGGATGGATTTTTTCATCAAAGTATTTGCTCTCGTTTTCAGGCCTGACCATTGGGTGTCTAGCTCCTTTTTTCTGTCCTTAGAAGGTTGGTTGACCCTTGGAATAGTGCTGTTGGTGGCATCAATTAAGAACAGGTACTCCGCAGTGAATTTATTTGGAAAATTCTCTACATCGTCATAGGCTTGTGATTTACGTTGAATCATGTCTTTATCCCAAGCATCTAGTTCTTCTAATAGCTTTTTTCCTTCGGCTTTCACAGCTTCATCTTTAAGATCTTTCATGGCAGCTTTGATTTGCCCATGCACTTTATACATTGTATTAACGGTATTATGCATTTCAGTCAATCGCAGTTCCATATCCGTCATAAAGGCGTGATACGCTGCGTACTGTTCTGTAGTCGTTCTATAGGTTGGCATGGCGACAATTTTACCTTCCATAGTTTTTGCCTGATTTCCAGCTGTAAGACGCACAGTATAAGTTCCTGGAGGAACTACGTGACCACTAAAACGCGATTCAATATAAGCCCCTGGTATTCCCGGTAGTATTGGTGTTTTCATATCCCACACAAAACGGTTTAATCCCTCTTTCTTTGATAATGTTGGCGCTCTTCTTGGGCCTCCTCCATTATGTGGTTTGTAATTTTTATCTTTTTCTGATGAAAAGCTTCTTATCACCTTTCCCGAGGAATCCATAACATCCATGGTGATTGCAACCGAATCATTCAATTTTGGTAGTTCATAATATAAAACCATTCCGCTGGCAGGATTTACACCTGATAAGGTACTCATACCATCAAAATTATCGATATTACCGCTCATTGGGCTATACCATGAACCATTCATCGCATCGTTAGGTTGATATAATTTCATACCCTTGCTAGCAGGGGTATATTGCGATAGCAAAGTCAAATCGTCCAATATCCAAAATGCTCTACCTGATGTGGCCACTATCAAATCACCTTCATGAATTTTAATATCAGTAATTGGAGTTTTAGGAAGGTTTAATTGAAACTGCTTCCAACTCTTTCCGCCATTCCATGAAAGATACAAGCCCTTTTCAGTACCCGCATATAATAGGTCTTTTTGGTTTGGGTCTTCTCGAACTACACGAGTAAAAGCTCCATTTGGAATGCCGGAATTGATACTTGTCCATGTTTGACCATAGTCCGTGCTCTTATAAATTGCTGGAGTATGATTATTAAACTTATACTTAGTTGTAGCAATATAAACGGTTGCTTTATCATGTGGAGAAACTTCAATAGCATTTACTAAAGACTCCCCTAAATTCTTTGGCGTAATATTTTGCCAACTTTCCCCATTGTCTTTGGTGATATGAACATAGCCATCATCACTTCCGGTATAAAAAACACCTGCTTCATGCGGAGATTCTAATACATAAGCCAGCGTACCATAGTTCTCAGCACCAACTGCTTCATTGGTATATGGACCGCCACCATTACCCTGCTTGGCATCAATATCACGAGTTAAATCTGGTGACATTTCTTCCCAGGTAACCCCCATATCACGAGTTCTCAATAAAAGCTGTGCTCCATGATAAAAAGTATTCTCTTCATGCTGTGAGCGTAAGGTCGGAGCATTCCAATTATAGAGGTATTTCATGTTTCGAGCTTCGCGACCCAAATATTGAATAGGCGCTGCCATAACATTTGTAGATGCTTTTGATTCCGTATCCAATACTTCAATAGTTCCCAAATAACTTCCGCCCATTACATATCTTGGGTTATCTGGGTCAAAAGCTAAAAAAGCACTTTCGCCACCTGCCGAAGGACTAAAATCAGACATGGTAATACCACCTCTACCAACAGACATATTTGCGACCATTGCAGAAGAATAATCTTGTTGTCCTGCATAAATATTATAGGGGAAAAGATTATCCGTATTAATTCGGTAAAATTGTCCCGTAGGCATATTCACCTGCGAAGACCATGTTTTTCCAAAGTCAAAAGTAACAGCAGCTCCACCGTCATTTGCGATGACCATGTTCAAAGAGTTTTTAGGATTAATCCATAAATCATGATAATCACCATGTGTTCCCGAAATACGCTCCCAGTTTTTTCCGCCATCTAAAGAACGAAGTGCCGGCGCACTTAGCACATAAACAATATCTTCATCTTGAGGGTCTGTAAATATTTCGATATAGTACCAAGCACGTTGGGTCAAACGGTTATCACCACTGACCATGCTCCATGATTTACCTGCATTGTTTGATACAAAAAGTCCGCCTTTATCCTTATGGGTATCACTTTCTATCAAAGCATAAACTTTATTAGAATTTGCAGGACTCACAGAAATTGCCATTTTTCCTTTTCCTTCAGGAAGGCCCTCCGTCATCTCTGTCCAAGTTTCTCCGGCGTCGGTTGATTTATATAAACCACTACCAGCACCTCCACTAACGACCATATTTGGCTTTCGTTGATGCTCCCACATGGCGGCATACATAATTTCAGGATAATTGGCATCCATTGAAAGCTCAACAGCTCCGGTTAATTCATTGACAAATAATGTATTCTTCCAAGTCTTTCCTCCGTCAGTAGATTTATATACTCCCCGCTCTTTATTAGGACCATATAATTGTCCTTGTGCAGCAACATAGACAATATCAGGATTGGTAGGATGAATGATAACACGTGAAATATGCTGGGTCTCTTTTAAACCCATATGCTTCCATGTCTTACCTGCATCAGTGGATTTATACACGCCATCTCCATAGGATGTCATTACCCCACGAGGTGCATGTTCTCCCATACCTACATAAACGATATTAGTGTTAAATGTAGACACTGCAACTGCACCTACGGAACCCATTTCAAAATAACCGTCAGAAATATTGTTCCATCGTTGCCCTGCATCTTGAGTTTTCCATAATCCACCACCAGTTGTGCCCATATAATAAGTCATTGCATCACCAACAACTCCAGAAGCTGAAACAGAACGTCCGCCTCTAAAAGGACCTATATTTCTAAACTTTAAAGGTTTAAAATAATCTTCAGCAGTTTGCGCAAAAACTGTTGTAAATGATAAGACTAAGAGGAATTGTAACGTTTTTTTCATTTTGGTTGATTTCGTTAATTTTATTCTAATGAAGCATCATCTACAATGCCCATTTTTGCAAGTAAAAAACTAGCATTCATATTTTGACATACGCCCTCTTTAAAAGAATAATCAAAATATAATTCGTCGTTTTTAATTTGAGCATCAAAGTAGTAATTTTTTACCTCTTTTAAGCTATCAGCAACCGCACATAAACTTAAATCATGAGTAGCAATGATACCTGATGCTTTTAATCGCACTAATCTTTCAATAAATTTTTTAGAACCTACTGCTTTATCCGTGCTATTGGTCCCTTTTAAAATTTCATCTAAAATTATGAAATGAGGTTCTTGTTTAATGGTCTCAATAATAAATTTTAAGCGCTTTAATTCGCTAAAAAAATAGCTTTCATCATCAGTCAAACTATCGGTAGTTCGCATGCTTGTTATTAACTTTATAGGCGTATACTTTGCTTCGCTTGCCGCAACAGGTAATCCATTATTTGCCATGACAATTTGAAGACCTACAGTACGTAAAAAAGTACTTTTACCTGCCATATTAGCCCCAGTAACTACAAAAAACTCATCATCTGCAATACTGTAATCATTTGCAATCGCTCTTTCAGGTTTTAACAATGGATGCACCGCACCCTTACAATCCATAGTTTTTTGATTTTGATTAATGGTAGGAAAAACGTAGCTAGGATGGTTAAAAGCAAAATTCCCCAAGCTACTATAGGCATCAAAGTAAGCAATAGCATCAAACCAATTAGACACCTTTTTGCCATGAATTGAAATCCAATCTTCAATGGATTTACAGATATATAAATCGCGTAATAGAAATCCATTTACCACTAAACCGATTAGGATATTATTCCGCTGATCAAGAGCATCTAATAACTTTGCGAATTTTTCTAGCAAGATAGCGCTTGAATGCTCCCCTCCGACCACTTTATCTCTTTCATGACTTAAAGACTTTGAGTCAAAATCTTGACGCTCCAATAAGGCTATTAGTTTTGCATATTGACGAAAAGTACTTTGAATTTGTGCGGTATGTATCGAGAGTTTATTAATGTTTTTTAAGTACTTCCCCGTTATCGCTAAGCCTATTAAAAATACTGAAAAGACAAGGTAGCCCGAGATAAAATTTAAGAAATAAAGCACCCAAACTAAAATAGAGAGTGCCGAAAAAATCGTGCTTATCAATTGAGCCTTTTTTGGAACAAAAGGGTTATACTGATTGAGCCAATCTACAACACTTTTAACACTTACCTCCGTTTTAACCAAAGTGGCCACCGCACCGAATTGTTGTCTCCATTCGGGTAATGCGGCTAATGCTCTAATTCCGTCTTGTTTGTCTACAACACCATCAATATCGTTCGAAAGCAAATCATGAACTAAGCGCTCTGTTCCACTTTTTAAAGCTGTTCTATTGCTGTATTGAAAAAAAGAGCCGCGACCAAACAAATCAATATCTTGGCTAAAATCATGTGCAGCCTGTACATATTCTTTTCCATCTGGTAAATGATGAAAATCACGATTTAAGACTTTAATTTCCGTCTCGTTGGTTTTAATTAAAGCCTTTAAAAAATCGCGCTCGTATTTAAGGGTATTATGGCGAAGTAAAAGTGCTATAAACAAGACCGCCGCGAGCACTAGAATTCCTAAAATAACTTGAGTATTACCCCAGACATAATAAATAGCAACTAGCACTACTAAAAACAGTACTAAACGAATTGAACTTAATGTATTAAGCGTTGTTTTTACTGTCTGAAGTTGCTTCTGAAATTTAGTTATCTGAGATTCATAAAAAGCTTTGGGCTTTATCATAAAAATATTTCAAAAAAATAAAGCTCCCTCAAACATTTAAGATGAAGGAGCTATAAAAACATTCAGTTTTTCAATTAATCTTCCACACTCAAATATTGCAAATTCAGCGCGTTGAATTCTGTATTAAATTCTTTCATTTCTTTATCTGCCATGGCATCAAAAGCACTCAATTGTGCGTTAATTTTTGTGGTCATTTCATTCTTAACCGCAATATCTTGGTCTGTTGGCGGAAAATCACCAATACTTACAAGTCTGTTCAGGTGAGCTAGCTTATTGGTCAGGCGAATTGGGAAGTTCAACGGATCTTGTCCACTTCTATTCTTAGTTTGATACAATGCCTTTTCAATTTCACTAAAGCCTTCTTTCATTTTTTCAGCTTTTTCTACCAAAGATTTCGTCGATTCGTTGTCTTTGTACTGTTTTGTGAATGCGTCTAATTTTTCGTTAATGCCACGAATCTTTTTAATAGACTCATGCGCATTATTGACCGTTTCATTTACACTGGTTATAAAGTCAAATTGCTTCTGCATATCTGCTACAGAAACCTCAGCTCTAGGGTCTGGTAAAATCTTGAAAGTTTGACTTTGCGTAGTTCCGTTTTTATTCAAATGAACTTTATAACTGCCAGGTACCGCCTTAGCACCATTGAAACCTGCGGCCCAAAATATCATTCCCGGTAACTTATCAGCCCCAGTTCCTCTGGTATCCCAAACATGGGTATTTCCGCCCTTTTCTAATTTTAGCTTTTCATCTTTTTCTTTAGAAAAAGTACTAAAGTTGGCTAACGTATCTCCTGCCATAGAAGTATACGTTAAACTGATACTGTCTTTCTCAGACATATCTTTGATATAAAAATGTGTTACCACACCATTCGGGTGGTTTTGCCCAGCTGTTAAACTTAGCTTGCTTGCAGCTCTACCTCGAGTTCTATAACTATCTTTTGGCGCAAACAATTTCATTGCTGCCCCAGCATCAGCTATTTTAGTTTGATGTAATACTGAAAGGTCATCAATGATCCAAAGGCTACGCCCTTGTGTGGCTACAATTAAATTGTTGTCTTTAATGGCTAAATCTGTAATCGGAACAATCGGAAGGTTTAATTGAAACTTCTCCCAATTTGCGCCATCATTATAAGAAATATACATTCCAGTTTCCGTTCCAGCATATAATAAACCCTTTTGTTTCGGGTCTTCGCGGACGACGCGCGTAAAATGCTCACTTTCTATACCGTTCGTTATTTTTGACCAAGTTTTACCATAATCGGTCGTTTTATAAAGGTAAGGAGCAAAATCTCCTAACTTATATTTTGTGGCTGCCACATAGCATGTACCCTCGTCAAAAGCAGATGGTTCAATACTATTAATCATGTTCCATTCTGGCATATTGGTCGGGGTTACATTCTCCCAATTTGCGCCACCATCTTTTGTAACATGAATCAATCCATCGTCACTTCCTACCCAAAGCAAACCTTCTTTTAATGGACTTTCATTCGCTGCAAAAATGGTACAGTAATATTCAACACCCGTATTATCTTGAGTAATTGGTCCACCACTACTTACCAATTTATCTGGGTCATTTCTAGTCAAATCACCACTCTTTAATTCCCAGCTTTGTCCTTCATTGGTAGACATATGTACGTTCTGCGAAAAAGTGTATAATTTCTTAGGATCATGCTTACTAAAAATCATAGGGAAATTCCATTGAAAACGATACTTCATTCCCTCAGCACCATAGCCCATTGGGTTGTCTGGCCACACATTGATTCCTCTAACGGTTCCAGCATCATGATTCACACGTGTTAAGAATCCGCCATAACTACCACCATAAACAATATCATTGTTATTGGGATCTACCGCAATATGAGCAGATTCGCCCCCTGCAGTTGGTTCCCAATCATCTTCTGTGATATAGCTGTCATCAGAACGATGATTTACACGCAGCGTAGAATTATCTTGCTGTGCCACATAAATACGATACGGAAAAGCATTATCCGTTGTCACTCGATAATACTGCGCTGTTGGTTGATTGTAATACGTACTCCAAGTTTCACCACCATCGTAAGAAACCTGTGCCCCACCATCATCACCAATAATCATACGTTTGCTATTCTCAGGAGCTATCCATAAATCGTGATGATCCCCATGAGGCGCATTAAAGGTGTTAAAGGTTTTACCCCCATCTGTTGATTTATGATAACGTACGTTCAAAACATATACCACATCTTCATCTTCAGTATCAGCATAAATACGCGTGTAATACCAAGCACGCTGACGTAGTTTACGCTCACTATTTACCTGTGCCCACGTTTTTCCACCATCTTCAGAACGGTACAAACCACCTTTTTCTTTATTCTCAACAATCGCCCAAACACGTTCGCTATTTTTCGGTGAAACGGTCACGCCAATAATCCCTAAAGTATCTTTTGGAAAACCTTCATTTTTTGAAATCTCTGTCCAGGTTTCACCGCTATCGGTACTCTTCCAAAGTCCAGAACCATCACCACCACTACTTAAGGAATATGGGGTACGTTGCGCGCGCCACGAAGAAGCATATAAAACACGAGGGTTATTAGGGTCAAAAGTCAAATCCACAAAACCTGATTGGTCATTGACAAACAACTTTTTAGCCCAAGTTTTTCCGCCGTCGGTACTTTTATAAATACCTCGGTCTTGCGTGGGTTTATAGATATTTCCTAAAACTGCCGCATATACCGTATTATGATCTGTAGGATGTATTCTAATTCTTGGAACATGACGGCTATTTTTTAGTCCTGCAGATGCCCACGTTTTACCTCCATCTTCTGTTTTCCAAATACCATAACCACTAGAAACATTTCCGCGAAGGGTTTTTTCACCACCCCCCACATAAATTACGTTAGGGTCACTTTGGGCTACTTCAACAGCACCAATACTGCCGCCAAAATACCCATCGGAAATATTGGCCCAAGTACGCCCCCCATCTAAGGTTTTCCAGACACCACCACCGGCAGCACCAAAGTAGAATAAGTTAGGTTCACCAGGTACTCCGGTAACAGCGGCAGAACGACCACCACGGTGCGGACCTATAGAACGATATTCTAAACTTGAATATAGCTCCGCAGGAACTTTAGGAGTTGAATTTGATTTTCGTCGTTGTGAATTTGTTGAAATTGTAAAAAAGCAAAGTGCCAGCAAGAGCATGCCAGCTTTAGAAAGCAGAGTTTTCATTATAATGTTCTTTTTTGGTTGGTAAGTTTCTTTAAAAACTCCCATTTGAATTAGTCTCTCTAAATGTAAGAAAAAAAGGAATTCTTATTTTAGTGTTTAGGCTATATTTTGTTTTTGTCTTTTTGATCGAATTCTAACATCAGTTCCTATGAGAAAAATACGTTTCCTTATTTTAATTTCCGTATTCTTTTTTAGCTGCAAGGAAGAAAAGAAAGCTCCCGAAATAACCGAGGTCGTAATTGACACCCTGCAGGGGAAGTCTTTTTTTAATCAATCACTTTTTAGTAAGCAACTACGTCCAAAAGATTCTTCAAGAGTTAAAAAATTCAGAGAAGCGGAGGCTAAATACAAAGCGGATAACAATAGTGCAGAAAATATTATTTGGTTGGGTCGTCGCACTGCTTATTTAGGAGACTACCAAAAAGCCATCACTATTTTTAGCGAGGGAATTGAAAAATTTCCAGATGACGCCCGCTTTTATAGACATCGTGGCCATCGGTATATCAGCACCAGACAATTGGATAAAGCTATTGCTGATTTTGAAATTGCGGTTGATTTAATTAAAGGCAGCCAAGACAAAATTGAGCCAGATGGTATTCCCAATCGATTAAACCAGCCAGTATCAAGTTTGCACACCAATATTTATTATCATTTGGGGCTGGCCTATTATCTGAAAGCAAATTGGGAAAAGGCATTGGCAAACTTCCAAAATTGTTATGACGCTTCAACCAATGACGACATGCGTGTTGCATCCTCACATTGGTTATATATGATTTTACAACGCATGGAAAACCTAGAAAAAGCCAATGCAATCTTAAAACCGATCACCGCTGAAATGGATATTATTGAAAATGACGGTTACCACCAATTGCTCTTATTCTACAAAGGCGAAGTAGCCGAAGAAAGTCTGGCAGGCAATGGTTCTGCAGGGGCGAGCGAAGCTGTTCGCTACGGTATTGCCCATTGGTATCAGTACAATGGCGATATGGAAAAAGCAAAAAGTCTCTATAATGCACTTTTAAAAGAAGGGAGCTGGTCAGGTTTTGGGTATTTGGCAGCTGAAGCGGAAATGGCTAGGTCACTTCGAGAACCTCAGTGACCAATGAAAATGTTGTCTTCGAGGACCTCAGACAACGAAATCTAGAGTATTTCGACAGGCTCAATGTGACACTTTAGACAACAAGTACTTACTGGGGGCTGAGGCACTCGAAGCCCCGGGACTAAAAGCCACAACTTAATAGAGAAATGAAAGGTTACACTTATATTTTGGAATGCGCTGACGGGACTTATTATACTGGAAGCACAAAAGACTTGGAATTGCGGTTACAACAACACCAAGAAGGGAAAGGTGCTAACCATACCAAAAAAAGACTTCCAGTAAAATTGGTTTATGTTGAATTATTTCAACGTATTGATGAAGCCTTTTATAGAGAAAAACAGATTCAGGGATGGAGCCGAAAAAAGAAGGAAGCCCTTATTCTTGGTAAACACAATCAATTACCTAAGCTTTCCATAGCATATCGAGATAAAGACAAATAGTGTAGGTCACTTTGAGAGCCTCAGTGACCAATGAAAATGTTGTCTTCGAGGACCTCAGACAACGAAATCTAGAGCATTTCGACAGGCTCAATGTGACACTTTAGACAACAAGTACTTACTGGGGACTGAGGCCCTCTAAGTCCCATACTAAAATCAAGAACCCATTTCAAAGTTGTCTTAGAGAGTATTTAACTGACTCAATATGAAACCTCGGATAACAAAAAGACTATTTGAAAGCTAGAGAGATATTTCAGGGGCTCAGACACTCGAAGCCCTAACTCGAAATTTTCTAAACCTTTTTGACTAGCTTTAAAACCATTATAAAGTTTTTATCAAATGAAAACAACCCTCCCCATCTTAGCGTTCCTTTTAATAACTCAACTATCTATTGCACAAGACCAAAAACGGCTTCGAGATTATGGTGTTGAAATTGGAGTCTTAAAGCCGGGCAAACTAAATGCAATAACTGATGTGCCTGGAGTACAGGTTGGCCATACTACAATCAATGAAGGTGACGCCATCAGAACTGGCGTTACTGCTATTTTACCACACAATGGCAACATCTTTCAACAAAAAGTACCTGCCGCAATTTATATTGGTAATGGTTTCGGAAAACTAGCTGGGTATACGCAAGTAAAAGAATTGGGAAACTTGGAAACCCCAATAATTCTCACTAATACCTTGAGCGTTGCAACAGCTATCAATGCCTTGGTGGGCTATACCTTAGATTTACCTGGCAATGAAAATGTACGTTCGGTAAATGCGGTGGTTGGGGAAACCAATGACGGATACCTAAATGATATTCGAGGACGACATATTACTAAAAAGAACGTTTTAGATGCTATTGCAAATTCAAGCTCCGGATTGGTAGAAGAAGGGAACGTTGGTGCTGGTACGGGTACCATTTGTTTTGGGTATAAAGGTGGAATCGGAACATCTTCACGAGTTCTACCTAAAAAGGCCGGAGGTTATGCTTTAGGCGTTTTGGTACAGACTAATTTTGGTGGCGTGCTCGAAATCAATGGAGTTGAAGTAGGGAAAAAATTAGGCCGTTATTCCGATAGTTTTAAATATGAAGCCGATGGTTCTTGTATGATGGTCATCATGACCGATGCCCCTTTAGATAGCCGTAACCTAGAACGTTTGGCAAAAAGGGCCATGTTGGGCTTGGCTAAAACTGGGGGAATCGCCAGTAACGGCAGTGGTGATTATGTAATTGCTGTTTCTACGGCTGAAAGTTGTCGTATTCCATATCGAGCAAAAGAAAAAACTAATACCATATCAGTACTAAGAAACGAAGCCATGACCCCACTCTTTTTGGCAACCATTGAAGCTACAGAAGAGGCGATTTTAAATTCCCTTTTTGCAGCGGAAACGATGACCGGTCGCGCTGGTCATACTATTGAAGCCTTACCAAAGGAAGAAGTGCTACAAATGCTCAAAGAAGCTGGAAAGTTAAAAAATTGATGTGGCTTCGAGGGAGAAGTATTCGTGTTCCAAAGCGCCTGTCCTGAGCGTCGTCGAAGGGTTCTCGATACACTTTTGTTCCTCCGTTACACGTCGGAAAAAAGCACTCGAACTGACAGTTATTAAGAAATCGGAACCTTCCTTAATGTCATGCTGAGGCACGAAGCATCCCAGGTTTGAGTGAGCAGGTAGTCGTGAGCTATTTTACGCGGGATTCTTCACTGCGCTACGCTCGTTCAGAATGACAAAACATTCCGTGTCACGTTGAGCGCAGTCGAAACATCATGCCTCTTTCAAACCGCCACTCAAACTGACAATACGTTAACTTCAATCAAAAACCGATGTCACTTCGAGTGAATTTTGCGCCCTTTTTTGGGAGCAAAATTTGTATCGAGAAGCAAAGGTGTTCCAAAGCGCCTGTCCTGAGGGTCGTCGAAGGGTTCTCGATAGTTCTGCTGAGCTTGTCGAAGTGCAACGCCTCTTTCAGGCCCCCACTCGAACTGAAATAACACAATACAAAAGAGGCTTTCTAAAAAGTCTGATTATAACTATACTGTCACATCGAGCGGAGTCGAGATGACAGCGTAGTTGACTCATTAGACGGCCTCTTTACAATAAATTTCAACAACTACTTTACAGCCCCAATTCCTTTTTACGTGCTTTCAGCAATTGGTTCACATCAATTTTATCTCCTGCTTTAATCGTTTCATCAACGGTTAAAAGCACATATCTTTTACCCTTGTTTTTAAACAACAGCTCTTGTCCTATTTTCAAATCAACACCACTTGTTGAAAAAGGGGACAGGTTCGGATTCATGACATTCGGAATGATTAGCGGAATAGACTTCGCACTCTTATTAATCAGCGTAAAACTTATACTTGCTGACGTACCCTTTGCTGGCCATTTGGCATTCTTATCAAGCACCGTTACCACGACCTTACCCATTTTTGAGGAGGAATTGGTCAACACCAACTGATTGTCTTGTTCTACCATTACTTCTACTTTGCCCAATGGCCCTAAGCCAAAACCACGAACAAATTCGCCCGTTTGTTTGTTCCGCACTTTTACTTCAATTCCTTTTCCGGTGTTGTTTTTAAGTTGCAAAGCATACATTTCATAATTGGGATAATCAAATGCCAAGGTTGCCTTCGGTTCTATTTCTAAACTTGATTTCTGTGCTACCATATAATTGAAAACCGAAAAAAATACTACGATACTAAAAATGACTGTTCTTCTCATGATTGTTTGTTTTAGAGATTAATACTGGCACAAATTTGAGAAAGTACC
>Ga0316204_10001351_pt1 | contig 68602 bp, 68 predicted proteins | sample 6monrhotite_MG_2_FD_205661 | JGI IMG/M metagenome (GOLD analysis project Ga0316204, IMG submission 205661) | Microbial mat bacterial communities from mineral coupon in-situ incubated in ocean water Damariscotta River, Maine, United States -... | ecosystem: Environmental > Aquatic > Marine >... | reverse complement strand
CGGTCGAATTCGCAAATCAAGCCGATATGGGGCATGCCTCATATCGGCTTGATCAAAGCGCCCATAACGGGCAATGTTTTGAAACCGGGCTCTACCCATAACTGGAGGGAACTTGGGTCTCACGTCACCAGCTTTGGCCTTGGCTGTCATCCCGCGCAAGACGCCACCGGGATTTACGACAGGAATGATGGGGTGCTGTCTGTTGCGGTCAATGATGAGGACGGCCACGGCGGCGGCTGTGTCTCCCATTGTTGAACAGGCTTTGATCCAGGCAAATCGACCAATACCCATGCGGTGACACATGCGGGCGGCAGCGGTCTTGAGGTCTGTGTACTTGTCGCCGGTAACGCTGAGCTGAATGCATTCGCTAAACTCATCGCTGGCGGCCTCGATTACCTGGGCGTAGGTGATATGTTCCATGCCGGTGGAAATCTTTTCACCACCCTCTTCCTTGTCGTCATCGACCTGCTGGTTACAGTCTATATCAATAGAATGTTGACTGACTGTTGACTGTATGTGTCGGAAGTTTATTTCCGACCCGTCGGAAGTTTCTTTCCGACCCGTCGGAAGTTTCTTTCCAAGAATATCCATTTCCCGGTGTTTCAAGAGGCTCCGGTTTAGCCTCATCTTTTAGCACATCATCAAGCGCAAAATTGATTGCTCGTGCCTGATTGAGGATGGCCGTCAGCGCCGTGATGGTCATGTTGGCCGCGATCCGTGGCAAGGTGGCCAGCTCATCGACCAGCTCATCGATCACCAAGCCGTTTTCCTGGGCCCAGTCGATCTTACTCTTGATGCTCCGGCGTAACCCGGCAACCTTGCGCTTGATCTCTGCAAACGCCGCCATGTAGGCCATGTGTTGCTCATTGAGTTCAACCAGTCTGCCGTACATCAACCCCAAAGGCGTCAGATCGACGCCATAAGCATATTCGATGTGGCCACGATGGTCGCGCCGACCGTAGCGTTTATAATTTTCCGTGTCGTTCCACTGGGTGAGACCGGCGCGGTGAAGTGATCGTTCCAGGTTGTGGATTTGCCGTTCCGTTCTCCTGCGATCGGTGGCGGTGTTTTGCACCGAACGATAAACGATCGGAGCCGCGCCTGGCTGCCAATCGACCTCGCGCGTGTGGGTCACCAAATACTCCAAATGCAGAACGGCAGCGGAAGAAAGACCGATTTTCTTCTCAAGGTTTTGAACCAAGCGTAACAGATCGGTGTGCTTGACACCTTCAGGCAAGCCCTCGAAAAACTCCGTGGTTTGCGTGCTGCGCGGTGCTCTGACTGTCGTCTCATTGAGTGATGTTTGCTGCGATATCATGGTGATAATCGGCTAAACCGGCTCTAGATACATACGCCAACAATCCGCAGAATTGTGCGGTTTAAAGTTGACACACGTATCCATTGAGATAAAATGAGCCCTCAAGAACAAGCAATTCTTTGGGGTATTTATCCCTTGCAAGCCTCGCAGCGCCAACTGCGAGGTTTTTTGCATTTTCAAGCTGGAATTAGATTGCCGCCTCCTTTCTTTCAGGAGACGTGCCCTAGAATCACTTCTTGACCCTCTACCGGTGATGGTGTTATTGAGAATCCATCAGACCGATAGAGAGAAGTGGTTGCGGGGGTTGGATTTGAACCAACGACCTTCAGGTTATGAGTTTGTTTATATCAAGATATCAGAAATTGTCTGATGATGGATCACCTAACTATGGTACTGTTTTATATTGATTTTATAGGCGTACAACGCTACCTCTTGTTATCACGGATTGGAGGCGAACGCCTTCCGAAAAATTCCGAATGAATTCCGAAATGGTGATCCATGCCGCACCTTACGAAACGAACCGTCGACGCCCTGCCCATCAAGGTTAAAGAATACTTCGTCTGGGACGACCAACTGAAAGGGTTCGGCGTTCGTGTCTATCCGAACGGCGGCAAGCGCTACATCGCCCAGACCACCCGGCACGGTAAGACCACGCGGGTTCAGGTTGGCCGACACGGCACCCTCCCCTTCGACGAGGCGCGCAAGCGTGCGGGTAAGATCATCACGGATATTGACGACGGCAAGAATCCGAACCAGGAGAAGAAGTCCGAACGCCGTTCGCCGACCGTCAAACAGTTGGCCGAACGCTTTCTGGACGAATACGTCCCCTCCCATTGCAAGGCGCGTACCCAGGTCGAATACAAGCACGCGATCAACACCTACATCCTGCCGACAATGGCGTCCATTAAGGTGCTCAAACTTAGCCGCGACGATGTTTCGGACCTGCATCACGCCATGCGTGAAACACCGTATCAGGCCAACCGAACCCTCGGCGTGCTGTCCAAGATGCTGAACCAGGCAGAGGCTTGGGGGTACCGTCCCGACCGTACCAACCCCTGCTACCACATCAAGAAATATAAGGAACAAAAGCGGGAGCGTTTCCTCACCCCGGAGGAACTGATCTGTCTGCGCAAGGTCCTGGACGAGGAAGAGGAAACGGCTCCCTCGGCCGCGGCGGCGTTCCGGCTGTTGATTTTCACTGGCGCGCGCCTGTCCGAAATCCAGACCCTGAAATGGAGCTACATCCAGGTTGATCGCATTTTCCTGCCGGACTCGAAAACCGGAGCCAAGGTTCTGCATCTCGGCAAAGGCGCTTTGAAAGTTCTAGGCTCGATCAAGCGGATCGAAGGAAACCCTTACGTTATCACCGGCAAGGAAGAAGCCGCATATCTGACCGACCTACAAAAGCCCTGGCGGCGCGTGCGCAAACAGGCCACCGTCCTATACTGGCGAGACTATGGCGGCGAGAAGTTGAGCGCCTTGGTGCAGGAACTTCAGGACAAGTTCGGCTTTATGCCGTCCTGGGAGGATTGCAACAGGGCTGCCAAAGAAGCAGAACTGGAACTGCCAACCGGACTGGCCGATGTGCGCATCCACGACTTGCGCCACACCTTCGCGTCCGGCGCCGTCATGATGGGCGAAAGCCTACCGATGATCGGCAAGCTGCTGGGGCATACCCAGCCCCAGACCACCGCCCGCTATGCTCACCTGGCCGACGATCCGTTGCGGTCCGCCGTGCAACGGATTGACGCCATGTTGGAGGAGGCGATGATGGGTAGCGGATGATCAGCTCCCAAGCATTGATAAGCAAGTCGGAGAACAACCGCGTCAGAAAGCGCATGCCGCATGGTGGGGTGACCGCCCTACCTTATCTTTCGTGGTCATGTCGTTCTCCTGTAGAAGGTTGGATTGTTTGCGGTGAACAAATCCTAGCCCACTTCAGGAGCGGCATGGCCGCACCGGGCCCTATCGCGATAAGGCCCGGTGTGGCGCTAACTGTCAGGTAAATACGATCCCAGCTCACGATGATGTTGTCGCATCTATTACCAAAGCCCTCCGACCGAACGAAACATTTGCCATCGCGGATCTAAATCTGGCGTGTGGCTGGCGCCGGCGCTTGCTCTTCCTCCCATTCCTCCTGGTATTGGTCCGCCCCTTTGCGGTCTCTTTAAAATTGGCGAAGCGGAATCCGTGGAAATCGATGGTGAAATGATTTCGCGCCATCAAGTTATGCCTTGCTCCTACAGTCACTAGAGGAGCTAAGCTTCTTGTAGGTCAGATGGAAGGGACAAACTGGCAGCATAAATACGGGGAAACTAGCGCATCCTCGGTCGCACCAAGTGACAACCGCTGAATGAAGTTGTTTCAAGGAAACGGGTTTATCTGCGTCAATGTGTTTTGAGGATAAATGATTGAATCTATGCCGTCGCAGTTCGATCCGCGGCGTTGCTAAAAGGAGAAAGACCATGGTTATCAAGAAAACGTTTCTGATCGCTGGGATGGCGACAGCCCTCAGCATTGGCGCTGCGGCCCTGGCATATGCGCACGGCCCCGGTACGACCGGCACCTATCAACCTTACGGTTGGGATCAGTGCTGGTATGGGGGAGGCATGATGGGGCAAGGTTATATGGGGCAAGGCCAGATGGGGCAAGGCCAGATGCCCATGATGGGGCAAGGCATGATGGGCCGGGGCATGGGTTCCGGCATGATGCAACCTCTCCAGAAAGACCTTTCCGTTGAGGATGCGAGACATATGTTGGAGCATCGGTTTACCGGAAACAGCAACCCCAACGTTAAGGTCGGCAAAGTGGAAGAGAAAGACGACGACACCATCGTTGGCGAAATCGTCACAAAGGATGGTTCCCTTGTCCAGTCTCTGGAAGTGGACCGCCACACAGGTATGATGCGCCCCGCGCAGTAAGGAAAGCTCTTATGAAGCTATCAATTTCCTATCTTGCCATACCGCTGAGTATCGCAACGCCAGCCGCAGCCTTGGCACAACAACCCTATAGCTCCTTTTGTGGCGATCACATGTGGGGCGGAGATTGGCAAGGTTGGTTCTTTGGCCCGATCTCAATGATCGTGTTTATCGCTTTGGCAATTGTTGTTGTGGTGTTCCTGGTGCGCTGGCTCGGTGCGCCGGCGCAGAGGAGTGCCCTACACGGCTCTCCCGACATCACGCCTCTGGATATTCTCAATGCACGGTTTGCCAAAGGTGAGATCGATAAGGAGGAGTTTGAAGAGCGACGGCGTATGCTTGATTAATGGACGGTCACACACCGAAGACGCACGCTTAATGGCACGCGTTTAAGGCTTACATATTTAAGGGCCGTCTAGTGGTACTAGGCGGCCCTTGGTGGAAGTTCAGTTTATCTGTTCCATTTTTGTGCAGGTATTTATCTAGGTATTTTCTGGCGACGTATGATTCGTATGCAGGCATTTATTGTGATCAGCCAGAACTTCGATTACGCGGCATTCGGACACCCGCCCTCCTCGGCATTCTTTGACCATCCGTTGAAGTTCGCCCTTCATTGCTTGAAGGCGCTCGATGCGGCTCTCGACTTCTTTAAGCTGCACCTGCGCAATGTCCGTCGCCGCTTCGCAGGTTTGATCGGGATGGCTCACAAGACTCAGAAGCGATCGGATCGCGTCGAGCGAAAAACCAAGTTGCCTGCTATGTCGGATAAACGCCAGTTGTTCGACATGCTTGGTGTCGTACAACCGCCGGTTTCCTGCCGAACGAGGTGGTTCTGGCATCAGACCGATCTGCTCGTAATAGCGGATTGTCTGGACCTTGCAGTTGGTTTGGCTCGACAGCCAACCGATGGTGAAATCATTTTTCGACATCAAGATATACCTTGCATCTACAGTTACTGTAGATGTTAGGAGTACCACAAGGAGTGCAGCGCATCAATGAAGGCGACGCGTCACCGGGTCATCAACAGGCACGACGATGATCGAATATTAATCAGCAGCGCCAGAGGTAAATAGATGACGTCAGTCCATGATCTTAAAGAAACTCAATCTTATAAGGGGCATGAAGGCCCTATTCAGGATTCCGAGTCGGCCTGCTGCGGTGGAGAGGGTGTGCTCACTGCCGGGATCACAGAAGCTGCGCAAGATTTATCATCTAACCGATACCGTTATGTTTTCAAGGTGCAAGGTCTCGACTGCGCCGAGGAAGTGGCGGCCTTGCGCCGCGGGGTGGGCCCGCTCGTGGGTGGCGAAGATCAACTCGCCTTCGATGTCCTGAACGGCCGCATGATGGTGCTCAAAGACGCCGAGTGGGTGTCCGCCGAGGAGGTTCGCGAGGCCGTGCGCAGAACTGGCATGACCGCCGTGGAGTGGCACGCGGACGACAAGGACGGCAAACGGGCAAGCGAGAAACACCACCGCGTGCAGGCTTGGTTTACAGGGCTCAGCGGCCTGTCGGTGCTTGCTGGATTGGCCTTGCATGTCTGGTTTTCTGGCAGCTTCACGGAAGCGCTGAGGCTCTTCGCCGGACACGATGGTCAGGCGATGCCGGTGGCCGAAGCGGTTGCCTACGCTCTCGCCATCGGATTCGGCGGACGTTACGTGGTCGTGAAGGCGTGGTACGCGGCCCGGGCGCTACGACCGGACATGAACCTCCTGATGGTGATCGCGGTCTCCGGCGCCGTCGCTTTGGGCGAGTGGTTCGAGGCGGCGACCGTCAGCTTCCTGTTTGCCTTATCACTGTTGCTAGAGAGTTGGAGCGTGGGCAGGGCGAGGCGCGCCATCGCCCAACTTCTCGACTTGGCGCCACTAACCGTGCACTTGAAGCTTGACTCCGGTGAGGAGAAAGAAATCTTGGCCGCCGAGGTGCCCGTTGGGTCGCGGTTCATCATCAAACCGGGAGAAAAAGTCGCTCTCGACGGGCGGGTCGTTTCTGGCGTAAGCGCCGTCAACCAAGCCCCCATCACCGGGGAAAGCGTTCCCGTCTTAAAGGAAATGGGGTCTGAAGTTTTCGCTGGCACGATCAATGGTGATGGCGCCATTGAGGTCATCAGCACCAAGGCGGTTCAGGATACCACGCTTGCGCGCATCATCCGCCTCGTTGAGGAAGCCCATAGCCGCCGTGCGCATGCCGAGCAATGGGTGGAGAAGTTTGCCCGAATATACACACCTGCGGTCATCGTATTGGCGATCGCGATGTTCGTGTTGCCGCCACTTTTGTTTAGCGGCGCATGGGATGATTGGTTCTATCGCGCGCTCGTGCTGCTGGTGATCGCCTGTCCCTGTGCCCTCGTCATTTCCACGCCTGTCAGCATCGTTTCTGCCCTGGCGGCGTCCGCACGCCAGGGCGTGCTCATCAAGGGCGGCACCTACATAGAACAACCCGCACACCTCAAGGCCATTGCTTTCGACAAGACCGGAACACTGACGCAGGGTCAACCTGCCGTGGTCGCTGTGGTTCCGCTCAACGGGCACACTGAACAAGAACTGTTAGAGCGTGCAGCTGCGCTGGAGGCGCGCAGCGCGCACCCGCTGGGACAAGCGATTATCGAATACGCTGAACAAATTGGCGTAACGCCCAACCCTGCCGAAAACGTCCAAGCGCTCCCGGGGAAAGGGGTTACCGGCCAGATCCGGGGAGACGAGTTCTGGCTTGGCTCCCACCGCTATCTCATAGAGAGAGGACAAGAGACACCGGCAATCCAAGCGCAAACCGAGAAGATGGAGCGCGATGGGCAAACGGTGGTGGTCGTCGGCACTAAGAACCACGTCTGCGGCCTGATCGCCATGGCGGACACGCTCCGTCCGTTCGCACGCCAAGTGGTCGCGATGTTACGCCGAGGTAGCATCGAACATATCATCATGTTGACCGGCGACAACCAGGCAACCGCCGAGGCGATCGCGCGCAAGGTGGGGATCGACGAGGTGCATGCCGAGCTGCTGCCCGAGGACAAGGTCGCCGCCGTCGAGAAATTAGTTTTGAAATACGGCACAGTCGCCATGGTTGGCGACGGTGTCAATGACGCCCCGGCGATGGCACGGGCAAGCTTCGGCATCGCCATGGGCGCCATGGGCAGCGATGCCGCCATCGAAACCGCTGATATCGCGCTAATGACAGACGACATTGCGAAGTTGCCGTGGCTCGTCCGCCATTCCAGACGCACCCTCAACATCATCCGCGAGAACATCGTCTTCTCGCTCGGCGTCAAGGCGGTCTTTGTCGTCCTCACCTTTGCCGGCTTCGCAACCCTGTGGGGCGCCATCGCCGCTGACGTCGGCGCGTCGCTCCTGGTCGTAGTAAATGCGCTTCGCCTCTTGCAGCCACGACTAACGCCATCTCGCGGACTATCGGCGGATGAGAGAGGCTTAGGGGCGAGCGCCCATGGCCATTGAACAACAAAAAGGAACGGGGAGCGCCTGGCAAATGCTATTCCTCACGTGGCTCATCGCACTCTTATCGAGTCTCAGTGCGTTATTCATCGGCGAGGTGTTGGGACAGGTGCCTTGTCTGCTCTGCTGGTATCAGCGTATTGCCATGTTCCCACTCGCCCTCATCCTCGGCATCGCATGCCTAGTGGATGATCGCGCGGTCTGGAGGTACGCCTTGCCGCTCGCAGGAATAGGTAGCGCGATCGCGCTCTGGCACAGCTTGCTCTATTTCGGTGTAATCCCCGAGGCGATCAAGCCATGCGGCCAAGGCCCGTCCTGCAGCAGTGCTGACATGACCATTCTGGGGGGCATGCCATTGCCCCTTCTATCGCTGGGCGCCTTCGCCGCCATTTCTCTCCTACTATTCATCATCAGACGCAAGGAAATCGCATGAACAGACGCACTCTTGTCCTCGGTGTTGCCGCCGTTGCCGTCGCCGGTTTTGGCGGCGCAACGTATTTCGTCACTGGAAACACGAAGTCGGAGGCCGTGGCCGCCGTGGCCGAGGACACTCCACTCATTCGCCCCTATTCTCCGATATTCGGCCCCGCAGACGCTCCCGTTACAATTGTCGAGTTCTTCGACCCGGCATGCGAGGCGTGCCGCGCGTTCCACCCGATCGTGAAGCAGATCATGGAGGCGTTCCCCGGCAAGGTGCGCGTGGTGCTGCGATATGCCGCTTTCCATCCTCCATCCGCAAAGGCGATCACGATTCTTGAAACGGCAAGACTGCAGAATCTCTTCGAGCCCGTTCTCGAAGCGCTCTTCGCAGCGCAACCACGTTGGGCGCCACATGGCCGAGACCCGGCCAGCGCATGGGATGTGGCGGCGAAGGCGGGCCTCAACGTAGGGCGCGCCCGTGACGACGCGAAGACGCCGGACATCGTTGCCGTTCTTAACCAGGACGCGGCGGACGTCACCACCGTCGGGGTGAGCCAGACACCGACATTTTTCGTAAACGGAAAACCACTGACCGACTTCGGCGCGCAACAACTCTTCGACTTGGTCGAGAGCGAGGTGGAGGCGACCCGTGACATCCCAAGAGATTAGAGCAGAGGTCTCGCTATCTTGTGTGTCGAGCATCTCCAAGCATGGAACAGGGAGGCGATATGGACAATGAACGAAGAACGCTCTTGGGCCTAGTGATCGTCGTTGTCTTAGCTGGAGCGGTCATTGCCGCCGCCTTGGTCATGAATGCGTTGATTGGGCAATAGAGAAGGAATGATTCATTTGACTGCCATTACACGTTTCGTTTGGGTCGCACTCGCAGCAGTGGTGATTATCACGGCTACATTGGGCTCGGCGTGGGCGCAAACGGCATCCCCCTGGGCCGAAGCCGACAAGACGGCTGTCCGCCTGATCTCCGCCACCAACGCGGTCGGCGATGCCGGGCAAATCAAGCTTGGCCTGCATTTTCGGATGAAAGATGGCTGGAAGGTCTACTGGCGCTCCGCCGGGGACGCGGGTTATCCGCCGACGCTGGACTGGTCAGCCTCCGAAAACATCGACAACGTGACAATATCCTGGCCCGCGCCCGAACGGTTTCAGATTCTTGGATTCAACACACTCGGCTACCGAGACGAAGTTGTCCTACCGCTTGACGTGCGATTAAAACACTCAGATACGCCAACCGTCGTCAGGGTTAATGTCGACTACCTGACATGCAAGGACATTTGCATCCCGATCGAGGAAAACCTGGAGATCACCCTGCCATCGGGGCCGGCGTCTCCCAGCCCGGAAGGACATCTGATCAGCAGGTTTGCCGCCAAGGTTCCGGGAAGCGGTGACGGCGTCGGGCTCATGCTTGAAAATGTGAAGGTGTTCGGACCAGTCCCTTCGAATCCGGACGAAGCGGTATTGCGGGTCGTGATCGCATCCACCGATGCCCTGAACAAGCCTGACATCTTCGTCGAAGACCCGGGGGGACTGGTGTTTTCCAAGCCGTCTGTCCGCATTGAACCCGGCGGCAAAAAGGCTGTGCTTGACGTCCCGGTGTCGGGTTTGAAGTTCACGAAAGCAAAACTGACGAGTACTGATCTGACCCTGACTTTTGTCGATAAATCTCTGGCGGCGGAATTTCGTGCCACGCCGGTCGACGACGGGGCCGACCTGCCGTCGAGCATTGCCCGTGTTCTTGAAAGAGAAGAAAAAACTTCCCTTTGGACGGTGATCGGGTTGGCCCTGTTGGGGGGCATGATCCTCAATCTGATGCCCTGCGTGTTGCCGGTTTTGTCCATCAAGTTACTCGGCGCCGTCGGGCACGGCGGTCGGGACAGCGCGCCGGTAAGGCTCAGCTTCGTCGCCTCCGCGGCGGGTATTCTGGCTTCCTTCCTCGTATTGGCATCCGCGTTGATCGGCCTCAAGGCGGCGGGGGCCACCGTTGGCTGGGGGATCCAGTTCCAATCGTCCTGGTTCCTAATCGCTATGACGATCCTGGTGACGCTGTTCGCCTGCAATCTTTGGGGATTTTTCGAGGTCCACCTTTCTGGCTGGGTGATGGACAGAACCGAAAACCTGGCACCTAAGAGATCAGGCCTCACAGGAAACTTCCTGACAGGAGCATTCGCGACCCTTCTCGCCACGCCTTGTTCGGCGCCCTTCCTCGGGACCGCCGTCGGTTTCGCCCTGGTCCGCGGGCCAGTGGAGATAGTCGTTATTTTCTCCGCCCTCGGCATCGGTCTGGCCACGCCATATCTGGCGGTCGCCGCGTTTCCGCGCCTCGTTACCAAACTGCCCAAGCCCGGCCGTTGGATGTTCATCCTGAGGCGTGTACTCGGTTTCGCGTTGGCCGCAACGGGCGTCTGGCTTTTGAGCGTGCTCGCCGCCGAGGCCGGTTGGGAAACCGCCACGCTGGTAAGCGGGATCACGTTGACCATCGGCATACTCCTTTACGTGTTGTCGCGCGGTACGCCCAAACCCAGATTCGCCCTGACGAGTGTCTTTATCCTTGCTGTCCTGGCTATTCTGACGCCACAGATATCGACCCAGGCCCGCCCACAAGCCGCAACCGTCGAGAACGTGACGGCTCTTGATGGCATCTGGCGCCCGTTCGACGAGAAAGCCATACCGACGCTCGTCGCCCAGGGCAAAACGGTCTTTGTGGACGTGACGGCGGAGTGGTGCATCACCTGCAAGGCAAACAAGCGACTGGTCCTATCTGATCCATCGATTGTCGAGCGTCTGAAGGAAGAGAATATCATCGCCATGCAGGCGGACTGGACACTCCCCGACGACCGGATATCCAACTATCTGGCCCGTTTTGGGCGTTACGGCATCCCCTTCAACGTGGCCTACGGCCCCGGTGCGCCGAGGGGCGTGACGCTCCCGGAGATTCTATCGATGAGCCGCGTATTGACCGCATTGGATGAAGCTCAAAAGAGATAGGGGAACATCCGCCGTCGGGTCCGTTCGAGGGCGAACAACTCAATCAACCCGGTAACTTTCAATCTGGAGCAATGAAATGACAAAACATAAACGTTCACAAAAAACGCGGTGGGCCAGGCCGCTTCTGGCATCCGTGGCATTTTCCGCTGTCGTCGCCGGGACGTTATTTCCGGGGTCGGCGTACGCGGCGGAGTTCACCGTCTACAAGTCGCCCTCGTGTGGTTGTTGCTCGAAATGGGTCGATCATCTGCAAGCAAATGGTCATACCGTTGCGGCCCAAAACATCGAAAATGTCGACATGATCAAGAAGATGGTTGGGGTTCCAGAACGCTTGCAATCCTGCCACACGGCGATGGTCGATGGATACGTTATCGAAGGACACGTTCCGGCCCAGGACATCGAACGGTTGCTCGCCGAACGTCCAAAAGCAAAGGGGCTCGCAGCTCCCGGCATGCCAACTGGTGCGCCCGGCATGGAGGGTGGCGCACCGGACAGGTACAACGTGATGCTGTTTAAGGCGGATGGATCGGCGGATGTCTACGCGCGATACTGATGCGTGTTTTTTCCACGATGATGACGGCACGAGAATTGCGCGCATTCAGCGGGTCTTGTGCCCCAGGAGGATTGAAGAAATGAACGTGAGGAGTAATAAGCCATGAAATGCCCCGTTTGCGAGATGGACCTAGTCATGTCGGAACGGCAGGGAATCGAGATCGATTACTGCCCTAAGTGCCGGGGCGTTTGGCTTGACCGGGGAGAGCTTGATAAGATTATTGAACGCAGTAGCGCAATAGAACTGCAACGCGTTGTGCCAACTGGCGATCAGTCCGTTTCGTCGAACCCCGGTTACCGTGGCAAGCATGGCTACGGAAAACACGGATATGGCAAGTCTCGACGCAAGTCCATGTTTCAAGAGATTTTCGACATTTTCGATTAAGGGTGTGGCAACGGTGGAGCCATCCTCTTGCCGAGCGACAACACGAGATTCAGGGATTTATCGGTGCCTAACTATGCCGATGAACAGACAGATTGGAGAACAAAACACATGATTACGAGAAGCGCGTTATTTGTTGTTGGTGTGCTCTTCGCAGCGGCATCCCCCATACTGCAAGCCCGCGCCGAGGAACCGACCCGCATCGGCGACATGCGAATCGAGACCGCCTGGGCCCGTTCCTCCATTGGTGCGACGAGCCCCGGTGCGGCCTACCTGACCATCGTGAACGAGGGCGTGAAGGCGGACCGGTTAGTCGCTGTCGAGACGCCTGTCGCGGCCAAAGCCGAGATACACGAAACGGTCAACGAAGGCGGCGTTATGAAGATGCAGCCCGCAAGCCGGATCGAGATTCCATCAGGCGGTCGTGTCGAACTCAAACCCGGCGGCTTGCACGTCATGATGATGGGCTTGCGGGAGCCATTGAAGAGGGGCACTACTTTAGTGCTCAACCTCACGTTCGAAAAGAACGGCAGCGGAAGCCTGGATGTTCCTATCGCGGGCCCAGGAGCGACAAGACCTCCCCAATAATTTCATGTTTTAGGGTGGCCAAACGGCAAGGGATGAAACAGCAAAAGCTGATTCTTCATGCGGACGTCTAACTGACACCAACTGCGCCAAGCGGGTTCCTTATAGTTAGTACCAGCCAGGAGCGCTTTGAAAGCGTGCGATCAAAAAGCTATGACCAATACTCACATACGTTTCTCCAAAATCCCGCGTTTCGGGCTTGGACTTCTCGCAAGCGCCCTCGTTCTGGTGCTAGATCAAGCCTCAAAGTCGTTCATGAAAGGGCTCCTGGCGGACCCGCTGGATTTTATCCCCGTCACGCCCTTTTTCAGTCTTGTATTAGGGTTCAACCGTGGGATCAGTTTTGGCCTCTTGGGAGACCTCGGCTCCTGGGGACCGGTCGTTTTATCTTCCCTTGCTGTGGTGATTGTTGGCTTCCTCCTGCTCTGGCTTTGGAAAGCCGAGGACATTTGGGATGAAGCGGCGATTGCGTTGATTATCGGTGGCGCTTTGGGAAACCTCTTGGACCGGCTCAACGCTGGCGCCGTGACGGATTTCCTTGATTTCTACATAGGCTCCTATCACTGGCCGGCGTTCAATCTGGCCGACACCGGGATCGCCATTGGTGCCGGCATCCTTATTGTTCGATCATTTCATCCTATCAAGAAATCGAAAGAAGCCGATGCTGATGAAGAAAACAAATGAGCTGTTGTGACTCTGGTGACGTTGCAGAAATATTTCGATGTTGTAGGCCGACCTGAAAAGCATCGGCCTTACCAATGCCTAAATTGAGAACAGATAAGCCTTAATGAACACACATGACAAACGTGGCTCACACTTTCCCATTAGGACGGTATTTTGTGCCGTTGTTATGGCCATCTTTTCATTCCCTGCATATTCTGGGTCTTATTCGGATGTAGTACACCAAATGGATACTGATTTTTTTAGCTTATCACTTGGGCATGATTTTGAACCGACGTCCCATGGCTACAAGAAAATTAAGGATATTGTGGCGGCACCAGGCATGCGTATGTCAGCTTATATGAAATTCTATGAAACATCTGAGACCGCTATCGGCACAGTAGGCATCACAATATATCAGGGCCGTATTTTAGGCCGTTCCCAATTGCTTTTTATGGCCGACAAAACGGCCTGCATGGATTCATCCGCCCTCCTCATCGAGGACTACATCAAAAAGGGCCTTGGAAACTGGGAAAAAGAACGGCGCACGGACGACCAAGCCGCACATTGGAAAAGTAAGAAGGACGGTTTCTATATATCTGTTACCTGCCGGATGAGTGAAGGCACTTGGATGCTCGACCATCAACAAGGTATGATGCTTGATCGCTAAGAACTCGGTGCCGGTGAGAGGGCGTGGTGTCGACATCAGCGTACTGAATTATTTGCAGGCGTGTTTAGTCCCGGAGTTTAATGATGCATTCTGTTCCCTGGAATGGACGGAATCATTGTGGGACAAGTTCTACATGGCAGCGCCACAACGACAGAGGCGATACGTCGAGCAATACAAGATAGTCAAGAGAGTCTGAGGATTCTTGCCAAGTGGCACGGGATCAACCCGAAGACAGTCGCTAAGCGGAAGAAGCTCGGCTCAGTTTCTGACCAGCCGACCGGACCGAAAGAGGCTAAGTCGACGGTCTTGTCGGTTTCGTGCTGTTGTGGCCGACACTGTTCTTCCTGGAAGGCGGCGATGGGCCGGAAGCGCAGGAATACGGACGCCTCAAGGGCGAGAAAGAGGCCATTGAATCGGTCGCCATCCATAGCAAGTGCGGCATTGCCTTCAAGCCGCTCGAAGAGGTCGCACCGTCGAAGCCGACATCGGCGGAAAACAAAGGTTAAACTTCGTTAACTCTCCTTATGGTAGTTATTCAAAAAACAACCACAAGAAGGGAATTAACGTAATGACTAAACCTTTGCCAGCATCCCTCCAGGCGTGGAAATTCCTCCGGAGAAACCCGAATTACCAAGCCGAGTGGCGCTCCCGTTCCACCAAAACCCGCCGTGCGTCCGAAGATTACGGCTTCCCGGTTCTTCGACAAACGCAGCAAGACCTCAGGGCCGCGCATTGGGGCCTCCTCGCTTATGAGGACCCCAACGCCGACGTCGAGCACGCCGCGCCGTTCTGGGCCATTGGGCCGACGCTCGACGCCGAAATCGCCGAAGATGATGGCGTTCCCCTGCTCCCGGCGCTCCGGCAATCCGGCGCACGGGTGGCGGGATTGAGACTTCACGGCGGCGGCTTGGTTTTGATGGTCACGATGGAAGGGGCGGCAATGCAATTGCGCTTTTCCGATGAACGCCTCCCCGGTTCATCGTTCGGCGTCGTCCTGCGCATTCCCCTTGGTCTGCGCTTGCCCGTTCTGCTGTCGTGCACCCACGATCTATGGACCGTCGTGGCCGGTGAACAGTTTAAAAAAGTCGAGGCCGCGGCTCGACGGACCTGGGTGAATTGCTTCTCGCCCTTGACGGCGTGACCGCCGGGAAATCCCACCGCGACATCGCCGTCGACCTTTTCGGCGCAGAGGCCGTTCAGGCCCAATGGGACGCCGGCAGTTGGGTCCGAAGCCGGGTCCGTCGCCGCATCCGAAAAGCGCTCTACCTCATGAACGGCGGCTATCGGGAACTTCTGGAAACGGACAAATAGCCACGTCCATCCGACACGGTCGTTTTCGCGCACGGCGTTTTCGACCGTTCCCGCGCGCCGCCCTCATCGCTTGAATTGCCCCAACGCACATGGAGGAGCAAGCGATGAGCCAGAATGACACCGAACACAACGCGCCCCGATACCTGAGCACCAAGCAGGCCGCCCGGTATGTGGGCCTGAGCCCCTGCACCTTGAACCGCATGCGGGTCACCGGCGAAGGGCCCAGATACGCCAAGGCCGGGCGGCGGGTGGTTTACGACCGCGCCGATCTCGACGCCTGGATCGCCGAACGCAAGCGCAGCTTCACCGGCGAAACCAGGGCGTAATGCGCCGCGTCTCGCCGTCGGAACGGCGACAACTGGATCTGTTCTCGTGTATCCCCGAACCGTCCGGCATCCGCGACTACCAGGACCTGATGGCGTTTCCGTTCTTCTCGCTGGCCAAGGGGCGGCGCATCAAGCCTTTGCTCTATGACCGCGACGGCGTGACCATCTGCGTCGAGGCCGTCGCCGAATACGGCATGGCGACCATCTGGGACGCCGACGTGCTGATCTGGGCGGCCAGCCAGATCATGGATGCCCGCAATAGGGGCGCGCCGACCTCGCGTCTCATCCGCTTCATGCCGCACCAATTCCTACGTTTCGCGGGCCGCCCCACGGGCAAGCTGGGGTATGAGCGGTTCCGCGCCGCGCTCGACCGCCTGCAATCGACCACCGTACAAACCAACCTGCGCGCCGAGGTCCCGGCCTCGGACGCACCAAGCGGACGGCAGCGCAAAGCGAGACGCCTGCACCGCTTCAGTTGGATCAACGAATGGAGCGAGCTGACGGTCGGCGGCGCGACCAGGGGCATGGAGATCATCCTGCCCGATTGGTTCTATCAGGGCATCGTCAACGAACGTCTGGTGCTCGCGATCGACCCCGCCTACTTCACCCTTACCGGCGGGATCGAACGCTGGCTCTATCGCCTCGCCCGCAAACACGGCGGCCGCAGCAAGAAAGGCTGGGGTTTTACCTTCAAAACGCTGTACGAGAAAAGCGGCAGCCTGGCGCGCTATTCCGACTTTGCGCTCGATCTGCGCCGCATCGTGCAAAAGCAAAGCATACCGGGATACGTCCTTACCCTTACGCGGGATCGGCGGGATCGGGAGTGCCTTCATGTAACGCGCATCACGATGCTGTAAACCAACGGCAGTGATGGGGGGCAGACTTTTGTTGCCCCCGCGTGACAAAATTAACCCAATCGGATAGTCCCCGCTACCATCGGTAGTTTGAATTCTCCAAATCCCCGAATTCGGAGTTCCCTGTATTGCTGCCAAACGGTATATATGCGAGGCTGCTTTGAACAAATTTTTAGAGAATAAGATAATGACCGGTAATTCCAGTAAAGAGACGAAAGGTGCATGGATCGTCCATCATTCCCGCAAAATCGCGATGGACCTTGCGGCTCCAGCCGAATACTCCGTCATGGACGAAGCCGGAAAAGCTGCAGAACTCCTAATGCGCTTAGGTGCTTCGGCTGAAGACAATCTTTCGAAACTAGAAGTTGATGCGATCGCTAAGTCAGCGAACCTCAACGTCCGTACAGAATTGCCTCATTACTTGGACCTGTTGAAGAGTCGTAGACTCATCGACATATCTGCAGAAGAAGTCCAGGTCCTCGGAGTCACAACGAGAGGGGTTCTTGGGCACGCTGCGGATATTTTTGAAGATGCTTCGCCAGATAACCGAGAAAGGGCCGCAATTGAGATTGGTGAGTTAACCTCGGAATCGCCACTCCTTTTTTCGGAAGTACAGGAATACGTTGGCGATACGTATAAAATGAAATCCAGAGATGCAGCCGACTTCCTTAATCGAGCAGGAGAGATCGGTTTTATCGATGTCGAAGGTGATGATCCGTCGAACTTGCTCTTGTTCAACGGTAACCTGTTCAAGCGTGATAGCATTAAAAAGTCGGCGACAGTTCTTTCGTCATTGGATTCCACAGAACAATCCAGACTTTCCGAAGTCAATGCAATGCTAAAGGCGTCGGGGTGCGTACTGGCGTCATACTGTGAAACCCAACTCGGCACTCCTCTGTTTGAAAAACTGAAGGCGGCGGGCGTTCTTGAGATCAACACCGTTTCTAATGAAAATGGCGAGCACGCGTTTGTTACCTTGCCGGGAGCGTTTCATAAGTTTGTGAACCCTCTGGTCGACGACAGTTTCGACTTGGCGAAGGCCTTAGTTTCCGCATTGTCATACGGCATTCACCTGCGACCCTCATCGCAGGGGAGGATTGTCAGCGTTGACTGGATTTTAGGCGCACTTATTGACGGGCGCACAATCGGTCCCGCAACTGCAATTGGCGCTGATTATCGAGTGCTGGAAAGGAACCGCGTCGTCAAATTGATTCCGGCCCAAGGCAGCATGTATAGCATGAGGCTCTTGAAGCGTGAAATCGGGCAACTTGCTTTAGAGGTTCTCAAACGTGGGGACGCAAATGCCGAAACCATCAACGTGCCGCCGAGCGCTCCGATGTCTGGTTATATAGGTCCTGAAAGGACAAGAGAGACGCTGCGTAAGCGGCAGTCGCAACCAAGCAAGCAACATACTCACGATATTCTGAGCGCACTGCGTGGTGGAAGGGGCCTCTAATGAATGCGAAGAGCGGTCAAAAGGGGTACAAGCTCGAAGAGCTGCTCAGGGCGTATTTTATTCGTGCAGGCGTCTACGCAGTTAGGGGCGTGCCGTTACGGCTTGATGGAGACGATTTAACTGACGTTGACATTTGGCTGTATGAGCGCCCGACGGGGTCATCGCGGCGGCGTCAGATTGTCGATGCCAAATCCAAAACTAAACCAAAAGCTATTGAGCGTTTATTTTGGACAAAAGGGCTTTATGAACTTCTTATGGTTGATGGGGCATATATTGCAACCACCGACACCAGACCTTTGCTGAAAGAGATGTCTCGTCGACTTGGCCTTTCCGTTCTTGACGGAACCGATATAAAGAGGATGGCCGATAGTGAGAAAGTTATTTTTCCAAATAGAATTTCCGAAGAAGACCTCCAAGAGAAAATCAAAGGGCTGGATACGGCTCGGCGAAACAAGGAAGTACAAAACGATTATGCTGACCTAAAAGCTGCACTTATTGACAATTTCGGAGGCGGCACTGTCAACCGAGGGCTAGAACATGTTGCTGGCTTTGCTGGCGGTTTGGTATCATCTCACCCGAATTCATCGGGTGCGGAAATTTTTCTGCGACTACTTTATTTCGCGGCTTCGATATCGGCGATCGCCATGGACTTCGCGCTTACAAAGGTCTCATTTAAATCACAGGATGAGCGACGCAAAACCATCCAAAACGTAATTCGGTACGGCGAAGAGGATGAGGCGCGAGGCCTTGAAAAAGTCAGAGTCGCAACGGCCCTCATTGAAAAGTACGCAACAAACGGGCGCACAGTAGCGCAATCTGTTGCACAAGCAATTAGAAGTGACTACGCCAAAGTTCCAGCCGAAATTATCACGGATCACGTCATGAAGCATTTAAAGGCTGACGGCCTATTTAAACTGGCCGGTGCCTTGGAGTTTCGTGCTTTCAGCAAGGATCCTCTTGGATTTGATGACCTGCCAGCAGAAGAAAAATCATTCTTAGGTGTCTTGCTCGACTTTTCTGGAGTTGATCGCACAAGTGCGGCAGAAAGCTGGATATCATCAACGGCCGCAAAAGATGCATCCAAAGAACTCTCCGAAGGAGTAACGGAAAATATTGGGCCATTGTTTGATATGTCGAAGCCTGAAAAGCTCACTCAGTAGCATCATCGCACAGAACGAACATGTCGGGCCTACCTCTTTTGGGAATTAGTGGAAGTCCGTTGTTGAAAAGCCGCAAAGGGGTGCCGAGGCGCAAGAGGAACACCCACAAACTGTCGTTTGCAGACTCCGCATTGAATTCGCTGACCAATGGCTCGGCAAATGTTTTCCTGATATCCTGCCGCCATGGATACGGAAACAGAAAAGCAAAACGTCGCAAAGCTGGCCAAAGTCATGGCCTTGATGTGCGTGCGCAACACAAAGCTGGAGGATATACATGCCGGGCTTTCCCCCATCAGTGAGACCGGCGACTACTCCGACGTTTTCGTCCATGACGCCCAGAGACGGAAAATACCTTGGACCGACGTATCCCATATCGACGACGAAGAAATGAAGGCGTTGATGAAGGAAGTCGTCAACCGCCTCTATACCTTTCTCCTGCACATCGACGATCCGGGTTTCCAAACTTGGATGGCGCGTTGGGCGTCCGTGTCCAACAAGTGGGACGAGCCGGAATTGGAACCGTCGTTCCTCGCGGCGCTGCCCGACTCGGATGATCGCTGATCGATCCCCTCTCCGCCCCTTATCCACACGTCTGTGGACAACTCCACGCACGCCGACTCATAACCCTGTGCAAAACTCGTTTTTGCGTTCGTACTATCGGGCGCACGGGAGTCGTACCATCGGGCGCAGATGTTCGTACCATCAGGCGCAACATTGCCGATAACGCCTTGTTTTCGCGCCGCCAATCCGTCCCTAAAAACTGAATCAAACTTATAAAAACTTTCTGCTGTTGGGGCGTCCGATTTTCACCTGGGCAGCCCTCCATCCGGACGACACGGCGTAAAAAAATTTCGCCGTAGCTGGAATTGTCTGAGCTGATTTGGCGATATCGCAAGATGCATGAAGTTGCTTCAAGTTATTGTTTTTGCTGTCTTTTTTAGTTTGACAGAGCGCGTTTTCTCGCCTTTCCTTGGCTCCCATAACCGCCCAAGGAAGGGGAGAGCGAACATGCTCACGTCTCGTATTTTTTGTCTGCAAGGGGGGCTTCGCCCCACACCCAAGTTTCAGGCGCACGCCACCCGGCTCGCCCTCATCGCCGGGGTCGGCCTTCTCGCCACTCTGGCCGTCGCGTCGAGCGCCCACGCCGGAACCGGCGGCACCGAGTTTTCCGCCGTCAACAACCGCATCACCGACATGGTCGAAGGCGGCGGCGGCAAGTTGGCCGCCGGGCTCGGTCTGGTCGCGGCGCTGGCGGCGTCGGTGATCCGCTTCAACATCTGGGCGGTCATCGGCGCGTTCGGCGTCGGCGCCATCGCCGGGTACGGGCTGCCCATTGTCACCTCATCCATCTCCGCCTTGATCTGAACGGAGCGGCGACGATGGAAGCCTATATGATCCCCAAACGCCTGGACGAGCCGGAACGCTGGATGTTCTGGACGGTCGACGAGGCCCTGGTTATGCTCGGCCCGACGATCAGCGGCATGCTGAGCGGCTACCTGCTGATCGGCGCAGGTATCGGGATCGGCGGCTTTTTGTTTCTGCGCCGGGTCAAAGGCAACGGCCAGGCCAATTTGGGCCTTTACGCGCTCTATTGGTTCTTCCCCAACGTGTTCCGCTTCAAGGCGACGCCGCCGTCCTCTGTGCGGAGGTATGTCTGATGGACTTGGCCAGCCACAACGCGCACCTGCACGCCGTCACGGTCTGGCGCAATCTGCTGCTGGCCGGACTGGGCTTGAGCCTTTCGGTCAATGTGCTGTTGGGGCTGGCCGTGCTGACCAAGCGCGAAACCGTGGTCATGGTGCCGTCACCCGCCGGGCGGGTCTACTCCACCGGCGAGCGCGTCAACGCCGCCTATCTGGAAGACATGGCGCGCGACGTGGCGCTGACGTTTCTCAACGTCCACCCCGGCACCACGGATTATGTGCGCGACGCCATCTTGAAGATCGCGCATCCGGCCTTTTACGGCCAGTTCAAGCGCGCCTTCGATACGTGGCTCAGCGATATCAAAGCCCGCAAGCTCGCCACCGCTTTCTATCCCACCACCGTCACCGCTGACACGCGCGCGCTCACGGTGCGCATCACCGGCGTGCTCAAGAGCTTCATCGGGGAATCCCAGGTCGACAGCGAAGCGGTGATCTACCGGATCGGCTTCGTGAACGCCGCCGGACGTCTGTCCTTAAGCCAGTTCGAGGAGGAAAAACCGCATGAGTAACCAAGCCCGCCTCGCCCTTCTCCCCGTGACCGTCGCTGTGACCGTCGCCGGGCTCGTCGCCATGGCTGCCCCCGCTTCCGCCCTGCAAATCAAGCAAGGCGTCGACGGGGCCCAAGTCACAGCCACCGTTTCGGCGGGCGAGATCAGCCGCATCGCGCTCACCCAGGACCGCATCCGCATGGTCAACGGTGACGCGCAAGTCGACATCACCCACGACGAGGTCTCCGGCGACATCTACATCAAGCCCACCGTGGCGCCGCTCAGCAAACCGCTCAATCTGTTCATCGCGACGGAGAAGGGCTTCACCTATCAGCTTCTATTGCTGCCCGAGAACGTGCCGTCGGAACAGATCCTGATCCGCAACGCCGACGCGCTCGCGGGCAACGTAGAGGCCCTGGCGTGGGAAGCGCAAACACCGATCCACGTCACGGTTATCGAGGTCATGAAGGCCACCGCCGGGATCATCTCGCCGCCCGCAGGTTACGTGAGAAAACCCATCCAAGGCGAGGCCGAGCGCCAGGGCGCTTTGTCGATCCTCAAGACCTTCGAAGTCACCGGCACGGCGTTGCAGGGCGTGGCCTTGCAGGTCCGCAACACCGGAGCGGACGCGGTGACGCTCACCGAGCGCGATCTGTTCGTCCCCGGCCAGGCCGCCGTCTGGCTTCCGGCCCGCACCATCGGCGCGGATGAGACCGTCACGGCCTACGTGGTCCGGCACCGTATGGGAGGCGCACAATGAAGACGCGCGCCAACGAACTCTTACAACGCGCCACCAACCGGCAAAAGGCCGCGTTGGGGATCAGCGCCGCCATCGTCGGCGCGGGGGTCTTGTGGTTCCTCTCGGACGGCTCGACGCCCTCCGCGCCGATCCAAAATGCGGACGGAGAAACCACCCGGATCGTCGCCGACCTGACGCGCGGCGCGCGGGCGGAACGGTCCTGGCTGGACATATCGGAAGAACGCATGGCCGCCATGGAGGGTCGCCTCAAGCGCCTGGAAGCGGAACGCCGGAAACTGGAACAGGACAATGCGGAACTCTCCCAGCAAAACGGCGACATGGCCGATAACGCCAATCGCGCCATCGACGCCCAGGCGCAGGAGATCGAACGGCTGCGCGGACAGATCGAGGCGGTGCAAAAAAACCAAGAAGGACAAGCGTCATCCGAAACGGAAGCCGCCCCGGAAGTAGAGACCCGCCTTCCCGCCGCCGCGCCCCGCAATCCCTTCGAGCAGGTCCGCAACGATTTAGCCCCGCAAATCCGCCGCCGCACGGACTTGGGCTCGCCCACAGCAACCGGCATGACGGACAACAGGGGCGCGTCTTCGAGCACCCTGATCCATTTCAACCTGGGCACCCGCGAAGGCGGCTCCAAACCGCTCGATCGCTACGTGCCCGCCGGGGCCTACGCGCCGGCGGAAGTGATCGGCGGCGTCGATGCGGCGGTCGGCGTAAACGCCCAGGCCGATCCCCGCCCGGTGCTGTTCCGCATCACCGGTCCGGCGGTGACGGCGGCGCTCGGCGGGGCCAAGCAAACCGCCGATCTAAGTGGCTGCACAGTCACCGGTGCGGCGTTTGGCGATTTGTCCTCGGAGAAGGTTTACGTGCGACTGCAAACCATGACCTGCGCGCGCCGCCCCGGCGAGGTGTTCGAGACAGCCGTCCAAGGCTACATGGCCGGCGCGGGCAAGGCCGGGGTGCGTGGTCAGGTGGTCAGCCGCGAAGGCGCGCTGGTCGCCCAATCCTTCCTGGCCGGTGCCATCGGCGGCATCGGCGGCGCGACCGCCCAATCCCTGCAACCGGACACGCTCACCACAACAACCGGCGTCACCACCCCCGCGCAACCGCTTCAGGACATCGTCAAAGGCGGCCTCGGTCAGGGTTTGGATGCCGCCGGTTCCAAGGTCTCCGACTACCTGGTCAAACGCGCCGAACAGTACCAGCCGGTGATCGTCATGCAGGCCGGAACCAAGGTCGAACTGGTGTTCATCGCGGGCGTCACCCTGACCCCCGACGCCGCCATCGCGCCTAAGTCCGCACAAACGAAAGGAACGAACGGATGAGGATGTTTGGTCAGTTCTTCGCGGGCTCTGCCCGCACCCGCCAAAGGTCTTGGACCTTTGGAAACCGGATGTTCTATTCCCTCGTGGTGTTATCGACGATGGGAGTACCGGCTTTCGCCGATGATCTAAGTGATGTGCGCGCTGCGCTGGAAACCGCCCTGCCCAATACGGAAATCACTTCCGTTCGGGAAAGCGTCCTGCCGGGCCTCTACGAACTGGTCACCGGCAACAACCTCCTCTACGTGGAAAAGAGCGGGCGCTACGCCCTTATCGGAACGCTTTACGACCTCAAGCGCCACGAAGACCTGACGGCCAAGCGCCGCGACGAGCTTGATCTCACCCTGCAAGCGGACAAGCCCGTCGATGCGCCGCTGGCATCCATTCCCTGGGACCAGCTGCCCAAAGGTGTGGCCATCGTCGAGAACGCGGGCGCGCCTTACAAGATCGCCGTCTTCGCCGAAGTAAACTGCCCCTACTGCCGCCGCCTCGCGGAGACCCTCAAGGGTCTGCCCGAGGTCGAAACGCACACTTACCTGATGACCCTGTGGGAGCGCTCCACCGCGCCGACCAAGGCGGTGCTGTGTGCGGCGGATAAGGCGGCGGCGCTGCACCAAGCCTTTGAGGACACCCTGAACACGCCGTCCTCCGCCCCCTGCGACACGGATGCGCTGGAACGCACCAACGCCTTCGCCGCCGAACACGGGATCGCCGGAACGCCGTTCCTGGTGCGTGCCGACGGCGTCACCGCCGCCGGACTGAAAAGCCCCAACGCCCTGCTCGCCTGGCTGAAGGAGGCCGCCCAATGACGCGCTTTGCTCCGATCTTGCTTATCCTCTCGCTTGCTGGTTGCGCGGCGGGCAACCCCAACGTCAGCGGCCAATGGGACTGCCCGGCCCAGCAAGGCCTCGCTTGCGCCACCATCGGCGAAGCCGACGCCCGCGCGGACACCGCCATTCACGTCACGCCCCTTGCCCCTCCCTCCCCTGGGGCCGCCGTTCCCGGCAGGGACGCTTCCGCCCTCCCCGAAGCGCTCCCCGTCGGGACGGTCGGTGGCGTGCCGGAAACGCGGGTGCGAGACACCGAAGTGCTGGCCAAGGTCTGGTTCTATCCCTTCGTCGATGGCGGCGGGCACTACCACGAGGGTGGGTTCGTCCATGTGGTCATGCGCCCGGCGGATTGGCGGATCGCGCCAGAGCATCTGTTCCCCGCCATCCCGGAACGCACAACCGAGGACGACAAGAGCGGAACGGAAACGCCATGACCCTGCTCGACGCCCTCAACCGCAAGATCAGCATGCTTTTTACCGATGAGAGGTTCCTGGAGCCCCACGGCCCGCCGCCGGTGGATGAGCCCATCGTCGGTCTGTTGCCCTACCGGGCCTTCGACGAACAAAGCGGCTTGTTCGTCAACCGCGCGTCATGCGGCTTCATGCTGGAGGTCGCGCCGCTCACGGGTGCGACCGAACAGACCATCAGCCTGTTGACGGCGGCGTTCTCCGACAACATGCCGGACCGCTCGTCGTTGCAGATCATGTGCTGGGCCTCGCCCCATGTGGGCGGCATTCTGGATGATTGGCGCGCCGCGCGCGACGGTGCGCCCGAGGTCTACCGCATGCTGGCCGAGAAACGCACCGGCTACTTCGAAGGCGGCGGCTGGACCTCGCCGCTGCCGGGCACGGCGCATCTGCTGCGCAACTTCCGCATCTTCGTCTGCGGCTCCATGCCGGGGTCCCTGGAGAAGAACCGTGGCACGTTGTCGGCGGCCCGGCGCAACCTGCTCACCGCCATGAGCGGTCTCGGCACGCCCGCCAAGGCCTTGGGGCCGGAAGATTTCCTTGCCATCGTCGATGAGTGGCTGTTCCCCTTGAAGGAGGATCGGCGCGAGCCCATGGAGTGGCGCGGCCTCGACCCCTTGCACCAGCAATTCTCCCAAGGCGAAAACTCCATCTCTGTCCATCCCTGGCGGCTGGTGTTTTCCGGCACTCACGACGTGCGCTGCCTTTCGGTGCAGAACTGGCCCGAGGTGTGGGCCCAGTGGCAGGGCGGCAATCTGATCGGCTCGCCCTACTCGGACTTCCAGCGCGTCCCCTGCCCGTTCCTGGCGACCTTATCGTTCACCGTCGGCACCGACACCTCCGACAGCACGCGCGCCAACCTCAAGGCGGCGCGGTCCACCCAACAGGCCGACACCGACCTCGCCCGCTTCCTGCCCATGATCCGCGAACAGGCGCGCGAATGGCAGTACATCTCGCAAAAGGTCCGCGAGGGCCACAAGCTCGCGCGCTGTTTCTATCAGATCATCACCTACGCGCCCTTGCGCACCGGCGACGAGGCCGAACAAGCCGTGCGCAGCCTCTATAAGGCCAACGGCTGGCGCTTGAGCCGGGACCGCTACGTGCAGCTCCAATCGTTCCTGAACGCCATGCCGTTTTTCCCCGCCGAGGGCATGACCGCCGAACTGGCGCGCCTCGGCCGCACCAAGACCCTGGTCACCTGGACCTGCGCTAATCTGGCTCCCTTGCAAGGCGAATGGAAGGGCATGAACTCGCCGTGCATGCTCCTGATCGGACGGCGTGGCCAGCCGTTTTACTGGGATCCTTTCGCCAACCAGGAAGGCAACTACAACGTCGCGGTGATCGGCAAGTCCGGTTCGGGCAAGTCGGTGTTCATGCAGGAGCTGGTGGCGTCGGTCGCAGGCGCGGGCGGTCAGGTCATCGTCATCGACGACGGCTATTCCTTCATGAACTCGTGCCTGTTACAGGGCGGGGATTTCGTGGAGTTTTCCGGCGAGCGGGAGATTTGCCTCAACCCGTTCTCTATCGTCGACGCTCAGGCCTTCGAAAACGATCCCGAATACCGCGAAGGCGCGCTTTCGATGATCTGCGGCCTGGTCCAGCAGATGTGCCGCACCAAGTCCGAGACCGACGACTATGAGAACTCGCACATCGAACGCGCCGTCGCCGAAGTGTGGCGTGACAAGGGTACGGGCGGCGAGATCAACGACGTCGGCCTCGCCCTGGAAGCGGGCAAGGACAAGCGCATCCACGATCTCGCCCACATGCTGCGCCCGTGCATGCGCGGCGGCATTTACGAGCGCTATTGGAACGGTAAATGCACGCTCAAGATCGGCAGCCACCTGACCGTCTTCGAGCTGTCCGGCATCAAGACCCGCAAAGACCTCCAGGGCCTGGTCATGATGATGATGATGTTCCTGGCATCCGACGCCATGTATCACGGCGACCGGCAACGCCGGGGCGCCATCGTCATCGACGAGGCCTGGGACCTGCTGCACGGCCCGGCGTCGAAAATCTTCATCGAAGGTCTGGCCCGGCGCGCGCGCAAGTACAACGGCGCGTTGATCACCGGCACCCAGACGGTCAACGACTACTACAAGAACGACGCCGCACTGGCGTCTTACGAGAACACCGACTGGATCTGCTTCCTGGCGCAGAAGGCCGACAGCATCAACTTCCTCAAGAACTCGGGCCGCATCGCCGTCGACGAAGCCATGGAACGGGACATGAAGTCCCTGAAGCGCTCCGGGTCGCAATATTCCGAGGTGATGATCCTCGGCCCCGGCGGCTACGCCATCGGCCGCCTCATGCTCGATCCCTTCTCGGTCAAGCTCTACTCGTCCAAAGCCGAAGACTTCGAGGCCATCCGCCGCCTGCAAGCCGAGGGCATGTCCCTGGCGGAAGCGGTCGAACACTCAGCCGGAGGAACCTGACCATGCCTTTATTGTCCCAGCCACCCTCGCATCCCACTTCATCTTCCACCCTGCGCACCCTGATCCGGGGGTTCCTGATCGCGCTTCTGCTGGTCGGAGCCAACATCGCCGCTATGTTCGTTTGGCGGATGTACGATCCGGCGCCCCGGCTGGTTACCGTCGATCTGAACGGCATCGTGCAAACTTTCATCGCCGAGACCGCCGAGAGCGATCTCTCCGACGAAGACAAGCGCGCCCGCACCCAAACTTTCGCCCGCGAGTTGGACCGCGCCCTGCAAGGCCTCGCCGCGCGACGGCGCATGATCATCTTACCCGCCCCCGCCGTCATCGCCGGCGCGCAGGACATCACCCATGCGGTCGAGAAGGGCCTGAAACCATGACGTCGGACATGGCCTCCAACACGACAATGGGTGAAGCGACAACCGGGCGCGCCCACCGCATCGCCCTTACCGGCATGCTGGTTCTCGTCCTGGCGGCCCTTGGCGTTCACTGGCTGCGCGGGCATGTCCGTCTGGCCTGGAACGAAACCGAAAGCCTTCCGCAATCCGTGTTCCTGGTCCAACTCGGCGTGGCTCCGGACAAGGGCGATTACGTCCTGTTCGATCCGCCTCAAGCGGTAAAGAGCCGGTATCCCTTCGTCAAACGGGTCGCGGGCTTGCCCGGCGACGACATCCGCGTGGAAGGCCGCGCCGTCTGGGTCGATGGACGGCCCGTCGGGGTCGTCAAGACCGTGTCGCGCCGTGGCGAGCCTCTTCATCCCATCGCACCCGGCGTCATTGGGCCGGGATTCATCTTCGTTCACGCCAACCATCGAGACAGTTATGACAGCCGTTATCAAAGCATCGGCCTTGTGCCTGACGCTCGCGTCATTGGCCGCGCCGTTCCCCTGTTCTGAAGCCTTGGCCAAGGATTTGGGCGTGCGCGGACACACATGGGAGATCATCGAGACCGATCTGCTGGCGCACCTCAAAGCCAAGGCTTCGGCCTTCACTGAGAGCGGAGCATTGGCCGCGTGGCAACACGACGCCAAGCGCCGGGTCCGTTCGTATGTGGAGACGCCCCCGCCGGTCGCGGGTGTGACCCCTGCGCTTGAAGACCGCTCGCGCCTGTTCGATCCGAGCATTCGCGTCGCCGAAGACATTCGCGACCACGAAGGCCGCCTCATCGCCAAGGCAGGCACGCTGATCAATCCGTTGGATTACGTGACGCTCTCGAAAGACCTGTTGTTCGTCGACGGGCGGGACGAGGCCCAGGTGGCCTGGGCTCTGGGCATCAAACGCCCCGCCAAGATCGTGCTGGTCGCCGGGTCGGTCGCGGCCCTGATGCGCGAACACAAGCGCGCGCTCTACTTCGATCAAAAGGGCCTGCTCACCCGGCGTTTCCAGATCGCGGCGGTTCCGGCCTCCGTCAGCCAGGACGGGCGGCGTTTGCGCATCCGGGAGTTTCCGCTGAACGAGAAGGGCGAGGAAGTCGGAGGAGACTTGCCGTGAGACACCTCGCCCTCTTTCTTTTTTCCGGCCTGCTCCTGATCGCGGCTCCGCATCCGGGCAAAGCCGGTATCTGCACCGGTAACTTCGTCAATCCCATCACCGACATCTGCTGGGACTGCATCTTCCCCATTTCCATCGGGCCGATCACCGTCTTCGACGAACGCCCCGATCCGCCCAACCCGGACACCCTTCTCTGCGCCTGCCCGACAACGGTTCCGCCGTTCGTGCGCATCGGCATCACCATCGGGTTTTGGGAACCGGCAAGGCTGGTGGACGTGACCAAGCGGCCCTATTGCTTCGTCAATCTGGGCGGGCTGGAACTGGACGCCGGGATCGGCGCCGGGCAAACCAAGGTCTCAAGCGGCGGGGGTGGAACCCACAACGCCAACTGGCATCTGCATTGGTACGTCTATCCGGTCTACGCCCTGTTGGAGCTGTTTACGGACTCGCTTTGCATGACCGAGACCAGCTTCGACATCGCCTACATCACCGAGCTTGACCCTCTGTGGCTGGATGACGAACTGACGTTCCTGCTTAACCCCGAAGCGGTGCTGTTCGCCAACCCCGCCGCCCAAGCGGCTTGCGCAGCGGACTGCGTCGCCGCCTCGGCCCACCTGCCGCTGGACTCGCTCTTTTGGTGCGGTGGTTGCCAGGGGTCCATGTATCCGTTGGGCGGCAACGTCTCGGGCCATGTGGGATCGATCCAGTCGGCGCTGATGGCGACCGAGCGCATGGCCTACAAGCTGGGCCGCGAATTCGTGTTGCTGGGTTCGTCGGGCACCGAAGCGCTGTGTCGCAAGGTGCCACGCCCGGTGCTCAAGAAAACCGAATGGCGCACCCAACAGACCAACCCCGTCGCCGCCACCTCGGGTCCGTTCGCCTGCAACCCCCTGGGCCGCTCGTCCGTCCCCTACGAAGCGGGCAAGGAGATCCCGCTCACCGGCGAGGACTTCGGCTTCCTGATCTGGAGGAAACGCAATTGCTGTGCCGGATGACCCTGCTTTTCTTATTGGCGTTCCTCGTTCCTGCTGTCCCTCAAGACGCCGGGGCCCAGGACATCGACAACGCCTGGATCAAACGCATGCTGGACAACGCGGCGCGCGACGCCGACGCCCTGTTGCGCGAAGGTTGGGGAGATCGCGCCGCCACCGCATTGCCGGTAAGCCCCACCAAGCCCGCCCTGCTCGCCTTCGTGTCGTTCTCGATGCCGGACGACAGTTTGAAGGCCGTCCTGGAACAGACCGCTCGGGCGGGCGGCGTGACCGTGCTGCGCGGCCTGGTCGACAACAGCTTCAAGGAAACGGCCCTTCGTATCGGCAATCTCGCCCGTGAGCACGGCCCCGGTCTTTCCGTAGATCCCCGCCTGTTCACCGAGCACGACGTCACCACCGTCCCGGCTTTCGTTGTCGTCAGCGAAACGGTTCCGGACAAGATCGCGGGCAACATGAGCCTCGCCGCCGCCCTGGAGACCATCGCGCGCGAGGGCGACAACCGCGATCTCGCGCAAACCCTGTTGGACACCTTGCGGAGGGCGCCATGAGAATAACCACCATCCTCGCGGCCCTTCTGTTTGCCTTCGGCGCCATCACGGACGCGAACGCCGATCCCCTGCCCGATCCGTCCGTCGTGCCCGGCTATCAGGGGACCACCCCACCGGAGACCGGATACGCCCACGGGCAGATGTACGGCGACGCGGAGACACGCGCGCTCACCGGCACCGGCACCGACGGCAAGGCCGCGCGCACCGTCACCGACGGCTTCATCGGTCGCCCCGACGTGCCCATCGACGAGCGCGAGACCTGGGCGGACAACGCCAAGACGCCGGAAGACACACCCGGCGACTTCGTATCGATCATGGAAGGGGCTTATAGCGATTGCACCGGCGGGACCGCCACGCCGGGCGCGGCCACGCAAGCCTACACCTATACCTGCACGTCCCCGGCCAGCAAGAGCAAGTACGCCTGCCGCGAGGTGCTGGAGCCGGTCTGCACCAACGTCAGCAAGGCTTGCATGCAGCTCGTCGCCACCCACACCGGCATCATGCCGTTCAGTTTCGACGGCTCGCGCTACATGTACATCGGCAACCGCGGGCGCGATTCCATCCCCGACCACGGTAACCCCACGCGCGAGCACAACTACGTCGCCGAGCTGCAATTCGACGTGAGCCTCAAAGACGTCAGCCGCTTCGTGTTGGAGCGGATGGAATACGAGGACTTCGTCGAAGTCACCTTCAACGGCATTCCCGTGTTCACCGATCTCGACCGGCGGCAATACTCCAAACCCCAAACCTGCGGCGGCTGCCACATCATCAACCGCCCGGTATCGCGGGACCTCAACTTCGACCTGCGCCCGTACTTGAAGGAAGGCCTCAACGTCTTCCGCGTGCGCCTCAACGCCGTGGCGCACGGCAACCTGTGGCTCAAGCTCGATACCGACAGCCGCTGCTGCAAGGCCTGGGACGACCGGTTGAAGGAGACCTGCCGATGAGACGCCTTATGTTCCTGATCGCCTTGTTGTCCATACCGGCGGCGTCGGCCCAAGCCGCACCCGGCGGCTGCGTTCCCGTCTCCACCCTGTGCACGGTAGGCGAAGCCGAACAGGCCATCCAGGGCTTCACCATCAGCCGCGAATGCTGGGAAAAGCGCATCGTCTATTCCTGTCCCGACGCCAAACCGGGCGGCGCTTGCGCGCCCTTGTCGGGCGATCCGAACTGCACGCAAACCGGCGTGGAATGCACGGGCCAGGATTCCGATGGCGTTTGTTTGCAAGAGACCGCCACGTTCCGCTGCGCAGCGGCCAAGAGTGGCAGCGGGATTTCCCTCGAAGACATCGCCGATGGCACGCCGGAACGCGGGGACGCCACCCCGCTTCGTTGCGGCAGCGCGCTCTATTGCCCGGACGGACTTTGCGATGGCTTGGGATCGTCGGAGCCGAACCAGGACTTCGGCAAGGCCGCGTCCTGGATGGGCCTGCTCACCCAGATGGGCAAGGAGAAGGATCCCGACGCCGTCACCTTGTTCAGGGGCGAGGGCCAAACCTGCTCGCGTTGGCCGCTTGGAAGCAAGAACTGCTGTTCGGAAGACGGCTGGCTGCTCGACTGGTTCGGCTGTTCCTCGTCGGAGAAAATTCTCGGTGAACGTCGCGCCGCCAAGCTGGCCCACCATGTGGGCGATTATTGCGCCAACAAGGTGCCGATCCTGGGCTGCGTCACCAAAAAGCAAAGCTACTGCACCTTCCGGTCCCTGTTCGCCCGCGTGCTTCAGGAACAGGCCCGCGCCCAATTGGGCATGGGCTGGGGCAGCGCCGAAGCGCCCGACTGCCGCCCCCTGTCCATTGAGGACATCCAGAGGGTGGATTTCTCGCGCATCGATCTGTCGGAAATTTACGGCGACATGCTGAACGCCGCCCATCCCCCCAGCGGGGCGAGCATGAACGAGAAGGTCAAGCAACGGATCGACAGTTACTACGGGGGGAACCCATGAAACGGGCTTTGACCGCCGTGCTCTTGTTGACCGCATCGCCCGCCAGCGCCGCAGGGGTGATGAGTGAGGACTGCCGGACCCTGGGCTGGCACTTCTATTGCGACCCGGCGAAGACGGAACCGGCGGCGCAACCCGAAACGCCGCCTTCACCCAATACCGTGCCGGAGCCCGCATCCGACCCCCGCGAGCGCATCAAGGCGATCCGCGACAAGATCGATCTCCTCAAGGCCACGGCGATCCTCGATCCCACCGAAGACAACGTCGCCGCCTACATCCGCTTCCAGCGCGAACAACTCGACCGCGCCTCGGTGTTTTCCGATCAATGGCGGCGCACCGTGTGGCAAAACCCCGACCTCGATTACGACCTAGTCCGCCCCACCGGCGCGCTCGCCAAACGCGCCTGGTCGGATGCCCGCAAACAGGACGCCGCCCAGGTCCTCGCCGCGTTGCCGGAACGCTACGGCGTCTTCTACTTCTTCAAAGATAACTGCCCGCCATGCCGCGCCATGGAAACGGCGCTCAAGCCCTTCACCGAAACCCACGGTCTGCACACCATGGCGGTGTCCCTCGACGGCGGCTCCTCTCCCGCCTTCCCGAACGCCGTCACGGATACCGGCCAAGCCGCGCGCCTCGGCGTCACCGGCGAACACCTACCCGCCCTGGCGCTGCTCGACACCGCCCGCAACACCGTGATCCCCATCGGCTTCGGCGCTCTGGCGGCCGACGAGTTGGAGCGGCGCATCTACGTCTTGACCCAAGTGGAGGTCGGCCATGACTACTGATCCCAACACCCCGCCCACACAAACACCGACCCCGGACGAACTGGACCGCGATCCCACGGTGTCCTTCTGGCTCAAACGCAACTGGCGCATGGCCTGTGAACGCGATCCCTTCGACGCCACCCGCGACGCCGCCGTCCTGCACGAGTTCTGCCGGGTGAGACTGGAGCGGATTTTGGCGAAGGGGGTGGGTGATGAATAGGTTATTGCGGGCTCTGCCCGCACCCGCCAAAGGTCTAGGACCTTTGGGAACCATGACCTTTGCGCTGTGCCTTTTGGCGACACCGGTGCAAGCCAGCGAGCAAATCGGGTTGATCTTCGTCTATCGGAGCGACTGCGCGGCGAGCCGCGCGTTTTCTTCCTCGCTTAAGGCCGTCACCGATCAATACCGCATGGTAGTCTTGCCCGTGTCCCTGGACGACCGACGCTTCTCCGAGTGGCCCGGAACCATTCAAGACCATGGCCAAGCCCAAGCGCTGGGCATCGAGCGCGTCCCCTTCCTCGCGATCTTCGACCAAACCACCGGCGCGTTAGCGCCCATCACATCACGCTATCTGCCGCCTGCACACCTGGAGCAGCGCATAGCCCAAACCCTGGAGGTCCTCCATGAAAAGTAAATGGGATCAAAGGGGCCGAGCCCCTTTGCGGGTATGGGCAGCGCCCATATTAATTCTCACTCTGACAGCCCCTGCGCGCGCGGACGTGGCCGGGGCCATGACGGAGTTTTGGGACGGCATTGGGGTGTCCAACGCTACCGGTCCTTCGGCCTATATGGGGCAAACGGCGGGGTACTACACCGGCGGCAATCTGTTCATGCGCACGCCGTCGCGCAACACCACGATCGCCACGGTCAACCTGCCGTCCTACCGGGCCGGGTGCGGCGGCATCGATCTGTTCGCGGGCGGGTTTTCGTTCATCAATTCCGACGAACTGGTGGCCTTGATGAAATCCATCGGCAACAACGCGGTGGCCTATTCCTTCAAGCTGGCCTTGGAGACCATCTCACCCATGATCGCCGAGCAGATCGGCACGTTGCAAGATTGGATCCAGCGCATCAACCAGTTCAACATGAACTCTTGCGAGGCCGCCAAGGGCGTCGTCGGCGGGCTATGGCCGCGAAGCGAGACCGCCAGCCGGGTGATCTGCGAGGACCTGGGCAACTCCAGCGGCATCTTCACCGACCGCGCGGCGGCGCGCCACGGCTGCGGTTCGCAAGGGCGGCGACAAAGCACGCTCGGCAATGCCTCCGGGGCCATGCGCGATCAATTGCCGCTCGACATCAACATCGCCTGGGAGGCCGCGAAGAAAAATCCACTGTTCGCGGGCGACCGCGACCTTTCGGAGTTGATCATGACCTTGGCCGGGACCGTGGTGGTGCGCGCACCCGCCAACGACGACGACGCGCCCAAGTTCCAATACTACGGACAAAAGGCCGGAACCGACCAACTGCTCGCCGTCTTGTTGGGCGGTGGCGCCGCCACGATCAACCGCTGCGTCGACGCGGACAAGTGCCTCAGCGTCAATGCGGCGGCCAACCTGACCGTGCCCGCCGCCGGGGCGTTCACCGAACGGGTCCGAACCGTGCTGGAAAGCATCCAAGACAAGATCGATACGGACGGCGCCTTGACCGTGGACGAACAGGCTTTGCTCAACGCCACCACCATCCCCGTCTACAAGATCGTCAACGTCATGAGCGCCTATCAGGGCGGCCTTTCGTCGTTGTCGCTGCCGCAGTACGCGGACCTGATCGCGCTCGACATCCTCTATCGCTTCGCGGGCGATCTTCTCGACGAGGCGGAAAAGGGCGGCGCGGGCCTGGCGCTCGCCAACGATCAAATCCTGAAAGATTGGCGGGACGGCCTGCAAACGGCCAAGCGCGCGCTGCGTGAAAAGATGGCCGGGGTGTCGGACAACTTCACCAAGGCCGTCAACATCGTGGACTCGGTGCGCGTGCTGGAACAGCACCTGATCGGCAACATGTCGGCGCACATGCGCGGCAACATCAGCTGGATCAACGGGAGCGAGTGAGGCGCGATGTATGAGGTCTTTACCCAAGGGGGCGGCGCTTATCTGGTCGACATCTTCAACGCCGTGGCGGCGCTGTCCGGAGGCAACGCCTTCGCTAACCTGATCCGGGTGACGGTGGCGTTCTCGCTGTTGTGGCTGATGTTCCAGACCGCGTTTGGCGGATCGTGGATGGCCAACGTCAAATGGTACGCCGCGTTCCTCGCCATCTACCTCGCCCTGTTCACACCCCGGGTGGACGTGCATGTGACCGACCGCCTCACCCCGGCGCTGCCCGCCGCCACCATAGCCAACGTGCCCTACGGGCTGGCCGCCTTCGCCTCCATGACCAGCGACATCGGCGACGGCCTGACGCGATTGAGCGAGGCCACCTTCAGCCTGCCCACCGATCTGCGCTACCAGGAAACCGGCATGCTGTTCGGCGCGCGGCTGATGAAAGAGGCCACCAAGTGGCAGATCACCGACAGCCGCTATGCGGGCAACATGACCCGCTTTGTCCAACAATGCGTCTTCTACGGCATCCTGTTGGGTCAGATTGATCTCGACACCTTGAAGACCTCGGACGATCTGTGGGCCACCATCGAGGCCACGGCGGGCTCGCCCTTGCGGCACTTCGAATACCGGAGCGTGCTGGGCGCCGGTGGCGGGGAGCAACGCGACATCGTCTCTTGCGAAACCGGCATCGGGTTGTTGCGCAGCCAGTGGCCGCAAGAGCTGGACCGGGCTGGGTCGATCTTCGGCGCACGGTTGTTTCCCGGCGTGCCCGCCGCCACCGCGCGTGCGGAACTGTTGTCGCGCCTGCCCATCGCCCACGAATACCTGATCGGCGCGTCCAGGGACGCGGGCGCGATCATGCAGCAACAGATGTTAATCAACGCCTTCGACGCGGCGGCCAAGGGTTGGGCGCAGGAGCTGGGCAACTCGGCGGCTCTGGAAGGCTATATGCGGGCGCGCGCCGATCTACAAACCGAGGCGGTCTACACCACCACCGGCCTGCAAGCGGAAAAGTGGGTGCCGATCCTGAAAATCGTGTTCGAGGCGCTGTACTACGGGGCCTTCCCCATCGCGCTCATCATGATGCTCACCCCCATCGGCCTCACGGTCATGCGGGGCTACTTCTCGGGCTTCGTCTGGCTGCAAAGCTGGGGGCCGCTTTACGCCATCTTGCATCGGATCATGATGGGCGAGGTGGCGGACAAGGCGACGTCGATCGTCGGCGCGACGCCGGGCGGTGTAGACGGCATCGCCATGGTCACGCAACTGGGCGTGCGCATCATCGTCCAGGACACCTCGGCCATGGCGGGCTACCTCTCCATGTCGGTGCCGTTTTTGGGTCTGGGCCTGATGTTCGGGGCCAACCGCTTTGCCCACCTCGCCACCTCCATGCTCGCCCCCACCCAGCGCGCGGCGGGCACGGCGGCGGAAGAAGGGACGTCGGGAAACATCAATCTCGCCAACACCAGCCTGGACAATCACAGCTTCCATACCCTGCGGGGCAACAGCCAACAGACCAACGCGCTCATCGATTCAGGGCTCGTCAGCCGCCGCATGGACGACGGGGCCATGAACACCCGCGCGCCTGGATTTGGTGGGGGGTTCGGGGGGGGAGTTGGTGGGGGATTTGCGGGCGGAGGCTCCGAGAGCGTGTTCAAGGACCGGGCGTTCTCCGATCCGGGCTTCAACGTGGCGTGGGGATCGCGTGTCGCACAGGGCTTGCAAGAACGTATGTCCGAGGCCCGCTCCCATGCCGTCAGTGAGGCGGAACGCGCTTCCGAAAACCTGGGCGCATCGTTGGGACAATCCATGACGTTTTCCAACGCGCTGCAAAACTCGTCCGGGTTCTCGCAAGGCCAGGGCTTGGAACAACGCCACACGGTTACGGAAGCCGCCTCCAAAATCCAGCAAGCCGCCGAGCGCCTGAGCGAAACGTCGGGATGGAGTCAGGCCCAATCCCTGAACGTGCTGGGCCGCGCCGCTGTCGATCTGGGCACGCCGCTCAAGGGCATCATCGGCTCCGGCGTCAACCTCACCGGCAGTGGCGAATGGCGGGCCGAAGGGGTGTCGCGGGAGAACTGGGACAAGGCCAAAACCATCGCCGAGGAATACGGCGTGCGCGAGAGCTTCGACAAACTCCACGCCGCCTCCCAAAACCTCAGTTTCAGCGAGGGCCAATCGCGGTTGAACGACCTGCGTGACGCCATGACCGCCAGCCGCAGCGAGGCCCAGTCTTCCGAGCGCAGCGCCAGCGAAAGCCTGAGCGATATGCAGACCTTTGAGCATGCTCTCACCGCATACCGCGAAGACAGCGGCAGCTTCAACGCCAACCTCAATCAGACTGCACTGGAAATCGGCGCGGAACGCCATGGCGGCAACATGGCCGAGGCCTACCGGGCGGCCAAGGCCGATCCGCGTCTGGCCCAGGAATGGGGGAACGAGGCCATCGATCGCTACCTCGACCGCCTGCCCGTCTCCGACGCCACACCCGAACACCTGCAACAGGGGACGTTCGAACGGGGCCAGACCTCGACGCAAAGCCGCTTCGATGCCGATGCAAAAGCCGTGCGTGGCCAAGCGTCTTCGGACGGCATCGACGCCAAACGGCGCGAAGTGCGATCCGGCGCCGAGCGCCTTGGCGGACAGATGGGCAACGGCGCGGCGGCGCTGGGCGGCGAAGTGGATAAGGCCCGCCGCACCACGGGCGAGACGGCTGAAGACCGGGCGACTCAGTCTCTTCCGGAAGGTGCGGGAAAAGCCTTCGTCGAATCTCCCGGTGAAGCCATGGATGAAGCCCGCAAATGGTTCGGTGGTGATGACGACAAGCCACAAACCACCGGAGGCGATCAGCACAGAGGGCGGAGACGGCGCTAATGCTTTTGGCCTTCCCCCAGCTTCCTAGCCATGGATCGTATGATCGCCTCATCACCCATCTCAAGAAGCGGCTCCGTAATCTTGTTTCCAAGCCAGAACCCGCCAAGAAATGTGAGGAACATCGCCCCAATCGCGTAGACGCCGATAAACGGTGTAAGGATAAAAAATTCGACGACGAGCAGCAGGACAAGTCCCACGATCATTCTGTTCATCTTCTTACGCGTTCTGACAACCAATCCAGTCGTGCTCATGGCGACATTCCTTTCTCTCCAAGTCGACTTTCGCCCCTTCTCTCTTCAGCCTCCAGCTTTCGGTTTCCAAAGGCCCGAGGCCTTTGGCGGGTCTGGGCGGAGCCCAGAAGAAAAGCATCCGCAGGACAGTCGTCATGAGGAACAGCTCCTTTATCCGCGGCGGCCAAACGACCCTGCACGAATACCGCATGACCATGCAGGTGGGCAAAACGCTCGTCTGGATCATCTCCGGTGTCGCGGTCTTAGTCATGGGCGTGAAGCTGGCGATCAATCTGTCCTTACATGAAGTCTACCAGTGGTACGTCTGGCATTGGGCGCAATTTTTGTATCTGGCGTCGTTCAAGTACACCCAGGAAATCACCATCTACGACTACGCCTGGGAGCCCTACGTCACCTACACCGGGGCCATTGTCGAACACCCCGGCATGACGGCCACCAAGGACAAGGTGGAGAGCCTGATGTTTTCGGGCGCGGGGCTGGGTTTGGTCCTCGGCGTCATCGTGGCCGTGGTTCTGGCCGCGCTGTTTTTGTGGCGCGGACACCACCTGAAAAAAGCCAAACACCTGCGCGGCTCCCAATTGCTGGCAGCACCTGAGCTTGTCCGTCGCATCAAGGCCGCCAACGCATCCCGACCAAAGGATAAGTCCTATTCCATCGCCGGCATTCCCTACCCCGTGGGCGCGCCCGCCACCCACACCCTGATCTGCGGCACCACCGGCGCGGGCAAGACCACCGTCATCGCCGAACTGATCGAACAAATCCGCAGGAACGGCGACCGGGCCATCGTCTATGACAAGACCGGCGGCTTCGTGCGCGCCTTCTTCGATCCCGCCCGTGACGTGCTGTGCAACCCGTTCGACGCCCGCGCGCCGCGCTGGAGCGTGTTTTCCGAAGGACGCAAGGCGTCCGACTTCGAGATGATGGCCAAGGCCCTGATCCCCGAACAAAAGGGCATGGTCGATCCCTTCTGGGTGTTGGCCGCGCGCATTCTGTTTTCCAAGATCGCCGAGGGCCTGCGCCGCGAGGACCGAGCAAGCAACGCGCGGCTGGTCTCGCAGCTCTTGAAGATCGATCTCACCGATATGGCGGCGCTGCTCAAGAACACCGCCGCCCAGGCCATCATCGACGAAAAAAGCCCCAAGACGGCGCTGTCGGTGCGCGCGGTGATGACCGCTTACCTCGCCTGCCTGGAACACCTGCCCGACGATAAGGACGCCCAGCCCTTCAGCATCCGTGAGTGGATTGAGGACGATGCGCGCGACGGCTTCATGTTTCTGACGTCGCGCGGCGACATGCACGAAAGCGTCAAGGGTCTGATCACCTGCTGGCTGGAGATCGCCGTCAACACCCTGCTGTCCCTGGAGCAAAGCCGAGAGCGCAAAGTCTGGATCATCCTCGACGAAGTGCCGTCTCTCTACAATATCCCGAGCCTGCACCCCGGCATGGCCGAAAGCCGTCAGTTCGGCGGATGCTTCGTGCTCGGGCTGCAAGTCTGGTCGGCCATGCGCGACATCTACGGGACCAACGGCGCGGAGACGCTTTCAGGTCTGGCGCGCACCCGGGTGGTGCTCTCCACCCCGGACAAGGCCACCGCCGACTGGTGTTCCCAAGCGCTGGGCAACGCCGAGGCCACCGAGTTGCACGAGACGCTGTCTTACGGCGCCCATGAAATGCGCGACGGTGTGTCCCTGGCCGCGCGCAACGAACTGCGGCCCATCGTGCTGCCCACCGAGATCATGGGACTTCCCGATCTCACCGGGTATCTGCGCCTGCCCCAAGGGTTCCCGGTGACGCGCTTCACCGTCAAGGCCAAGGCGCGCAAGGAGACCTCCCGCGCCTTCGTCGAGCGGCCCGAAACGCCGCCATCTCTATCATCGGCCCTCCAGGAACCGGAGCAACGCCTGCAAGCGGAACTGCACCGCGCGGCCAGCGAAGCCGCCCAGCAATCGAATAGAAAAACCCGCAAGGAAAAACCCAAACCGGCGCCAAAGCCCGCCCCGGAACCGGAAAGAGAGACACCACCGCCGCCAACCACGCCTGAAGATGACGAGGAGCTGATCTTCTGATGCTCTCACTTTACGCCATCACCACGCCGCAGGGCATGTCGACCTATTACGATTCCGACGGCTATTACGCCAAGGGCGATCCGGACGCCCAGTCGGCCAGCCAATGGCATGGCAAGGGCGCTGCGGCGGCGAACTTGGAAGGCTTCGTCACGCCGGAAGCCTTCCAACATATCCTCGACGGCAATACCCCGGACGGCCGCCGCCTCGGGCGCATGGTCGACGGCGAATGGAAACACCGCGCCGGGGTGGACCTGACCTTCTCCGCGCCCAAGAGCGTGTCGGTCATGGCCTTCGTCGCTGGGGATGAGCGCCTGATCGAAGCGCACGAACGCGCCGTGCGCGCGGTGCTCGATCACGTCGAGGGCTGCGTTCTTGAAACCCGCGTCTGGGACACGAACACGCGCACCCAGGTGCGCACCCGCGATCTCGACATGATCGCCGCCCTGTTCCGCCACGAGGTCAACCGCAACCAGGACCCGCACCTGCACACCCACGCGGTGATCGCCAACATGACCCGTCCCTCGCCGGACGGTGGCGGTGATGGCAAATGGCGCTCCATTGAAGGGGCCAGCCTGTTTCATCACAAGATGGAATTGGGCGCCATGTACCGCGCCGAACTGGCCATGAACGTCCGCGAACTGGGCTACGAGGTCGAGCGCACCCACATAGACGGGCGCTTCGACCTCAAGGGCGTGCCGAAATCCGTCCTCGATGCCTTTTCCACCCGGTCGCGCGACATCCGCGCGGCGCTTGAAGGCTACGAGCACCAAAACGCCAAGACCGCCGCCGTCGCCACCTTGATGACCCGCGACCACAAGACGACCGTCGACCGCGCCGTGTTGCACGAGGCTTGGCGCGAGAGGGGTGAAAAGCTCGGCCTCGACAAGCGCATTCCATCCCTGGAGCCGGTGAACGCCGACAAGGGAGAGGAACTGCGCCTCGCCCAGGAAGCCGTCGATTATGGAATCCGCCATCTGTCGGAACGCGCCAGCACCTTCAGCCTGTCGGACCTGCGCACCACCGCCAACGGCTACGGCGTCGGTCAGTTCCGCCCCCGCACCTTGGACGCCGCGATCACCGCCGATGCGCGCCTGATCCCATCCAAGCATCCCGGTCATGCGGGCCTGGAATTCGTCACCACCCAGGACGCCATCGCAACCGAGCGCGAAACCATCGCCGCCATGCAAGCGGCCAAGAACACCGTGCGGCCCTTCATGGGTTTCGTCGAAATCAACCGGGGTCTAGACGAGACCATCCTGAACGACGGACAAAAGAACGCCGTGCGCGCGCTCTTGTCCGGCACGGATCGGATCGTCGGCATTCAGGGTTACGCGGGCGTGGGCAAGACGACACTCCTGAATGCCGCCCGCGAACTGGCCGAGGACAAGGGCTACGAGGTGGTAGGCCTCGCCCCTTCGGCCAGCGCCGCCAAGACCCTCGCGCAAGAGGCGGGCATCGCTTCGCAGACCTTGCAGAAATTCCTCGGACGCTTCGACGGCTACGCCCACGGGCGCGGCACCGAAGAAGGGCTGGCGCGCATCCAGGAGGAATACCGCAACAAACTGATCGTGGTGGACGAAAGCTCGCTCGCCGGCACTCGGCAAATGCGCGACCTGTTCCGCATCGTGGGCGCGCTCCGTCCCGCCCGGCTGGTGCTGGTAGGCGACGCCAAGCAGCTTGACGCCGTGGACGCGGGCAAGCCCTTCGCCCAGCTTCAAACCCATGGGATGAAAACCGTCAAGGTGGATGAGATCGTCCGCCAGAAGAACCCGGAGCTCAAAACCGCCGTCCACGCCGCCATCGCGGGCGAGGTGCGCAAAGCCTTCGCCAAGATCGGCGACAACATCGTCGAGGCCGAAAAGCCGGAAAAGTCCGAACCGGGGGCTTGGGACCGGGCGCTGGCCAAGGCCGCTTTCGAGGCCTGGAACGCTTTGCCTGAAGACAAACGCGACGCCACCGGCATCGCCGCGCCCACCCACGCCATCCGCCAGGAGATCAACGCCCTGGTGCGCGGACAGTTGGAACGCGAGGGCCGCCTCAGCGGTCCCGAGATCGCCATCGACGCCCTGAAGTCCGCCGGTTACACCGCCGCCGAAAAGGGCCGCGCCAAGAACTACTTCCCGGGCGACCGGGTGATCTTCAATCGTGATATGAACCGCGATGGCAATAACGTGAAACAAGGCGAAGTCCTCGACGTCGCCGGGCGCAATGAAGACACCAACACCGTCGCGCTGACCTTTGAGAACGGCGCGCCGGTTCTCCTGTCCCTGAACCAACAGCGCGCGGCCCAAGCCGTCGACGTGCTGCGCTCCGGTCCTTTGTCCTTACAACAAGGCGACCGCATCCGCTTCACCCGCAACGACGAAGGCCTCGGGCTGATCAACTCCGCCACAGCCGACGTGGAAAGCATCGACAAACAGGGCCGGGTGACCTTAGTCAAGGAGGACGGCGACCGCCTGACCCTGGAACGCGACGCCCCGGCGCTGCGCTTCATCGATCATGCTTGGGCGTCCACCGTGCACGCCTTCCAGGGCCGCACGGTGGACGGGATCGTCGGCGTGATGCAATCCGCCCATCCCCACCTCACCCACCAGAAGGCCTTCTACGTGGAAATCTCGCGCGCACGCCATGACGCCATTCTGGTCACCGACGACCGCCAACGCCTCGCCGAGACCCTGGCCGAGAAAACCGGCGAGCGCATCGCCGCCCTGGAGGCCGCGCCGGACCATGCACCAAATATTGCACTGGGCCTTGACCGGGGCTCGGTGACACCCGAACCGGTTCAAGAACACGGCAAAGGCATGGATGAGGAGTTGAACCGATGAGCGGCGGATCAAAAGTCATAAGCCTCCGCGCAACCACGGAGGACATCACCTTGTTTGGGCAGGCCGCCGAGGGCCAGGGCGTCACCGCCAGCGCGTGGATGCGCGCCACCTTGCGCGAAGCCGCGCTTACCGAAGTCTACGGCAAGGGAAGCGCGTTCCCCGCCACGCCCGGAGAAACCGCCCTGCTGCGCGCCGTCCTGGTGGTCCTGCAAATGGTCGGGCGCGACATCGCCGAAGACGACAAACGGCGCTTCGCCGACAAGGCCGCGCGCCAGATCGAGAAAATCAAAGCCGGAGAATAGCCCATGCCTATCCCCAACATAGTCGCCGCCTAGGCGACGCCTAGTCCCTAGCCGTCCGATAGGTAGACGCCGGTTAGTCGAGAGTTAGTCCGGAACTCGTCCCTATCCGGTCCCTTCATTGTCCATAGCTTAAATCTAGGAGGTCCATATGCCCGTCATCGCATTCGCCAATTCCAAGGGCGGCGTCGGTAAATCCACCACCGCGCTCGCCTTGGCCCAGGTCTTCGCCCACGCCGGCGCGCCGGTCACCCTGATCGACGCCGATCCCAACCAACCGCTTGCCCGGTGGGCAGCGCGTGACCCGGACCGCATCCCCGCCAACCTCTCCGTCTTGCGAGACATCACCGAGGAAACCATCGTGGACGCCATTGACACGGCGGCCGCCCGCGATCCGTTCGTGTTGGTGGACCTGGAGGGTTCGGCCAACGTCGCGGTGTCGTATGCCATCGGGCGCGCCGATCTGGTGATCGTGCCCATGCGCGGCAGTCAACTGGATGCGGACCAGGCCGCCCGCGTCATCAAGCTGGTCGAGCGCGAGTCCAAGGCCTACCGCCGCGCCATCCCCTACGTGGTGGTCTATACCTGCACTTCGCCCGCGCTGCGCAGCCGGGATTTTCGGCACATCGACCGGATTTTGGCGGAAAACGGCATCCCCGTACTGGCCGTCGAGATGGTGGAACGGGCGGCCTTCCGCGCCATCATCCAACTGGGCGGCACGATCTACGACCTGAAAGACAACGAAGTCCACAATCCCCGCGCCGCCATCGACAACGCCGAGGCCCTGGCCAGGGCCGTGGTCGCCTTCATCCGCGAGCGTACACCAACCGAGGATGGGGGGCTGTCATGAGTGAGGAACGCAAACGCGGCGGCCTCGACATCGCCGACGACGCCGAGGCGCAAAACGGCGGGACGCCGGATTTCAACGCCTTCAAGCCGCGCACCCAGGCGCACCCGGACTCGGTCGAGCCCGCCCGGCACTCAGCCGATATCAGTGGCTTCACCACCCGCCACGCCGCACCGCCGCCGTCGACACCTCAACCCGCTCCGCAACCCGCAACGCCCCCCGCAGCTCCCCAGGCCCGGATCGACGGACGAAAACTGCGCGCCACCAACCGCACCACGCAACTCAACATCGCCGTTCACCCCGACACCAAGGACCGCTTTTGGACCCTGGCCCATGCGGCAGGCGCGCAGACCGGCGAGGATTTTTTGAAGCGGCTCCTGGATGGGTTCATGAGAACGGGAAAGGAATAACGCAATGAACACCCTGCACAACACTCGACGCGCACCGTAAGTGGAGCGCCTATTCATTGAAATTTAAGGGCTTTCTTGCTAAGCAATAAGAAAAAATGCAAGAGTTGGTTGATCCGAGGAAACGGCTCGACGATTTCAGTTCTCGAATCCTCGGGATGTATTACTATATTCGAGCCGCCGGATGAGACGCTTCCAGCGGACAGAAAGGGAGTCATGGCAGCCTCGAAACACCTCATAGCGCTCTTGCGAAGTCACATTGATGGCAACAATGAGCAGTTCTTGTCCGTGGCCATGCAGGTCGCGGCCCATGAGGCACGCCAGGGGCACGGCAATCTCGCCAAGCAACTCCGCGATTTGGTTGACGAGGCCCGCTCACTCAAGGCTAGTCGAACCAGCAGGCCGGTGCCTTTCGCCCAACCCAAGGGCGATTTGGCGGCTCTGATCTCCGCCAGCTATTCGGAGACACGTCTTGCCTCCATGGTACTACCGGATCCCCTGGCAAACCGTCTAAAACGGATCGTCACCGAGCAGCGCCAGCACCACCGTCTGCGAGAACATGGTCTCCACCCGCGCAGAAAGATTCTGCTGATCGGCCCGCCGGGCTCTGGAAAGACGATGACAGCCTCCGCCTTGGCGGGAGAACTTACCTTGCCACTGTTCACGGTGGCCTTCGATTCACTCATCACCCGCTTCATGGGCGAAACAGCCTCCAAATTGCGGCAAGTCTTCGATGCCATGGCGCAAACGCGGGGAGTGTATTTCTTCGATGAGTTCGACGCCATCGGCGCCCGCCGAACCGAGCGCAACGATGTCGGGGAAATCCGCCGCGTGCTGAACTCATTCCTCCAGTTTTTGGAAAACGACGACAGCGACAGCCTGATCATCGCCGCAACGAACCACCCAGAACTCCTCGATCCTGCCCTGTTTCGGCGGTTCGATGATGTAATCCGCTACGATTTGCCGGAAGCGTCGATCGCCGAAGGCATCTTGAAAAACCGTCTGTCCGGGTTCGATACCAAGGGGATGCGCTGGAAAGAGGTTCTTGCGTCGATCTCCGGGTTAAGCCAAGCCGAAATCGCCCGGGCCGCGGACGAGGCAGCGAAGCGGGCGATCCTTGATGACCGCACCCGGGTGGTGAAAGACGACCTCGCCAGCGCAATTACCGAGCGCAAAGCCACCACGGACCATTAAACGGAAGCGCGCCCAGTATGCCTGAAAATGAACAGCGCCGCTTACCGCACGTCTATCTGCCTGGTCACGGCAATAGGGAAGAGTTTACCTCGCCTCGGAGCGGCGGCGGTGGTGGTCCGACACCGCTTCGCGACCGCGAACACCACGCGCATTTGCTTGAAGACATGCTGACCCGAGCGGTGGCAACCGCTCAAGAGCGGATAGCTAGCCGCGATCCTGAGATCAGCGGCGGGACGCCGGGCTTCTATCTTGAATTCGACCTCCCAAAAAGCCAAAAAGCTGTCTTAGACAAGCTGGAATATCAACGGGGAGATCGCATTGAACTCGTGGCGACACGACCATCCATCGAAAACGCAGATATCCTGAATGCCACGGTGTTCGTCCCCGAGACGCGGCGTGAATATTTTCTTGGCAAAGTCCAAGCCTATGCCGAGGAAGATAATGTCCGGTATAAGAAGGACGACGATGGCAATGTCTTGCGGGACGATAACGGCACTCCAATCGAAAAATCCCGTCGTCCGAAAAATGAGGCCTTGGTCGCAGCCCTGGAAGCGGTGCGGATCGCCGATGCCCGGTCTCTCTACACGGACGCCCCGAACCTCTTTCCCGAGACAGGTCAGCAAGTCTGGTGGGAAGTATGGCTGCGGCACACTGGCCGTCCCGTTTTCGAGCACGTCGCAGCCCGCTTGGAGATCGACGTCAGGGACCATTCAGTCATCTTTGCGGAGCGCGAAGTGGTTCTCGTCCGCGGTGCCCCGGAAGCCATCGGTCGAATTGTCGCCAATACCGATGCGGTTGCCGAGCTTCGCCTATCCCGCGATACCCCGGCCCTGTTCATGGAAATGGATGGCGCCGAACAGATCGCTTGGTCGGTGGATCTGGCAGATCGGCTCGTTCCACCAGATCCCAACGCTCCGGCCGTGTGCCTGCTCGACAGCGGCAGCACCCGCCGCCACCCGCTGATCAGCCCGGCGCTGGATGTGAACGATCACCAAGCTTGGCGCGCGGATTGGGAGCCCGAAGATACAAGACATGGCCATGGCACACAAATGAGCGGCGTGGCTCTTTATGGCGATCTGACCGAGATGCTGGTCGGCACGGGGCCAGTCGAGTTGCAACACCGGCTCGAGTCCGTGAAGATTTACCCTGACCGCGGTGCCAACGATCCAGACCTATACGGCTACATCACAGCCAGCGCAATGGGTCGAGCCGAGGTTCAGGCTCCAGATCGCCGCAGAGCCTATTGCCTAGCCGTAACCAGTGACGGAGACCATTGGCGTGGACGTCCGTCGTCCTGGTCGGCGGCATTGGACGACCTTGCCTATGGCGATGGTGAGGATCAACGCTTGATCGTCGTGTCAGCGGGAAATATCCCCATCTATTACCCAGCAGCGGAATATCTGAATCAGAACGACACTGCCCCCATTGAAAGTCCAGCCCAAGCGTGGAACACACTAACCGTCGGCGCTATCACCGAGAAATGCACCATCACCGATCCCAGCTATTCAGGGTGGCGGGCCATGGCTCCGGCGGGTGATCTATCCGCTCTCAGCCGAACCTCTGTGGAATGGAAACACGACTGGCCGATCAAGCCGGATGTCGTGTTTGAGGGTGGAAATCACGGCATCGATCCTGCGACATCAGAGATTGACAATGTAGACGATCTTGCCCTCCTGACCACCTTCAACAGACCGGAGGAACGGGCTTTCACCGTGACCGGAGACACGAGCGCCGCGACGGCACAAATTGCACGAATGGCCGCGCAAATTCTCTCCGATCGTCCCGACCTGTGGCCCGAAACCGTCCGCGCCCTGATCATCCATTCCGCCGAATGGACCCCGACGATGATGGGCCATTTGCCTCCAAATCCGAGCAAGACAGATCAACGGCTTATTCTGCGCCGTTATGGCTATGGCGTACCCAGTCTGGACCGAGCGGTGCGCAGCCTATCCAGTGATGTGACGATGGTCATCGAGTCCGATCTGCAACCCTATTGTCTCAACGGCTCTTCCACCCGCACTCGTGACATGATGCTACACGACCTGCCATGGCCCTCTGACGTGTTGAGCGCCCTGGGTGAAACGGAGGTCGAGATGCGGGTGACGCTGAGTTATTTCGTCGAACCCAATCCGGGGGAACGCGGTTGGACCAAAAGGCACCGCTATGCTGGGCACGGCTTGAGGTTTGCCGTAAAACGCCCAGAGGAGAGCCTTGAACGGTTTCGTCGCAGGGTGAATGCCGCTGCGCGTGAGGACGATGAACACGTTTCTCCGGAGGGCAATGACGATGGTTGGGTGCTTGGACCGAGGCTTCGTGATCGAGGAGCGCTACATTCCGATGTTTGGCGAGGCATGGCAGCCGATCTCGCTGATCGCCATGCCATCGGCGTTTATCCGGTCGGCGGTTGGTGGCGCGAAAAGCCCAAATTAGAACGCGCCGAACGCCGCGTACGCTACGCCCTGGCCGTCAGCCTCCGGGCCAACGAAGAGATTGATCTTTATACCGAGATCGCCACTGCGGTTAGCGTGGAAGTTAGTATTGAAGGTTAACTAACCTGGGAAACAATTTCCCGGAATCTTCCAGCGATGAAAGGCTGAGATGGCCTTAAGAACCGCCTGACTCCGGTAGGCGTTTGTCATACGCCAACGCCAACCACCTGAACTACAAGACCTTTTCCTGTTGACGTTCGTATGACGGTGCGCACGCCCCTGTAAACACGCTGAACCCCGCGCAAACCTTAGGCTTCCGCCACCGCTACACCGGTAGCGACAGGTGTGGGAGAATTGCCGTCGTAAGACGTCCATCCATAGCGGGGAGGCGAAGCCTACGGAGCTATCGGCTAATCCACAGGGGTTCAATCGTGTTCGGTCCCCTAACGGGGGACTGGCAGGGGGGAAGATTTACGGGAGCTTTTCGCGCCAGCGATCGTCACCCGCATGGGCGGAGACGCGGCACGCGGCTCCGTTCCGAACGACGCAGGAGTGAGGAATAGAGCGCGGTCCGCTCGCAGAGCGGAGGCGCCCAAACTGGGAAACACGACAATCGACCCAGGATCGAAAAACGAAGCGCCGACCGAAAACAGTCCGACGAACGCGAGCCACGGCCAAGCTCTCAATTGCCCCCAACGGCGCGATGCCCAAGAGCGGGGGCCGCCGTCAGGCGGCCCCCGCTCTCACTCGGTGTCCGATCAAAAAGAGAGCCCCGCCGGATGGCTCCGGCGGGGCGTGCGTCTCAGTATCCCAGGGCGCTGATGAGCTCTTCGAGTTCCGGATCGAGGTCCGGTTCTTCTTCATCGGCGTCGAAATCGTCGGCCCAGGAGCCGAACAGGCGCTCGATCTCTTCCCAGCGGTCTTCCTCGGCACGGGCGCGGATGATGTATTGTTCTTCGGTCATAATGTCCTCCATCGGGTTCAAGTCATCGAAAACGCCGAACGGTGGGGGTGCGGCGGGGCCGCGGTCAGGGACCGAAGGCCGCGTCAGCGGGGCGTGGGGGAGCCGAAATACGCAATGGAGCGCCAGCGCAATGGAGTATTTTGGGGGAACCGCGCATCCTTGACGGCGGTTTTGCCGCGCCCCAAGCTGGAAGGACCAGAGAGGATGCCCTTCAACAAATAACGTCAAAGGCCGCCAGGCCTTTGTCCGCTTATCAACACTCGGTAGGCGAACAAGAAAAAGGCCCCGCCGGATCGCTCCGACGGGGCCGTATGGACGATCAGCTGTACTTCTTGGCCGGGATGCCGAGGTTGCGTGCCTTGTCGACCAGGTTCTCGGTGATGCCGGTGCCGGGAAAGGCCAGGACGCCGATGGGCAGCAGGTCGAGCATCTGGTCGTTGCGCACGAACCCGGCGCGGGATTTGCCGTAGCGCTTCCAGTCGGGCTTGAACACCACCTGCGCGACGCCCCGGGCCTCGGCCCATTTGGCGGCAATCAGATCGACGCCCTTGGGCGCGCCGCCGTGAACCAACACCATGTCGGCATGCTTGGCGCGGGCTTTGTCCAGGGCGTTCCAGATCAAGGTGTGGTCGGTGAAATCCATGCCGCCGCTGACCACGACCTTTGGGCCTTCTGGAGCCAGGGACTGGGTCTTGCGGCGCTCCGTTGCAGCCAGGAACTCGCGGCTGTCAATGACGGCGGCGGTGAGGCCGGAGCGACTGACCTTTGAGCCATGGCCGGGCATCCAGGGATGGCCGGTGGCGGTGGCAAAGAGATCGGCGGCATGGTTGCGCAAAGCCTCGAAGGTGTCGCGGGCGTCGGAGGTGGACCGGGCGCGGAGCTCCAGCTTCTCCAGTTCCACCGATTTGACCTCGGTGCCGTCTTGCTCACGGATGGCGCGGCGGATCTCGAAGCCCAGTTGGTCGAAGCCCTTGTCCAGGCGCTCCAGCTTGCGCTGGAAGACGTTGACCGTGTTCCACAGCACGTCGGTGGTCTCCCCTTCCAGGCAGGTGTCGGCGAACAGGGCGCTCAAGGTCTCGAACACCGCCTCCAGGGCGGAATATCCGTCGTCCAGTTCGGGCAAGGGGCGGGGGTCTTTTTCGTCCACCGGGGGCATGGCCCCGAACAGCTCCATGCGGTTCATGATGTCGGCGGTGGCGCTGTGGCCGGTGAGATCGTCGAAAACGTCGGGTGTTTCGGAATACATCGTTCAACTCCTTTATCTGGCGAGCGGTCGATCCCGCTCATGGGGCTGACTCTGCGGATCGGTTCGGGACGCAAATCACCTGAAAGGCCGCAACGCAGTGGAGGACGGCGCAAGGCGGCCTTTTTTGTCTCGCGAGGAATGGGCGTTCACGCCCAGGGGAAAAAAGCCGCCGGAGCCGTTGAGTTCGCGTCCCCCGATCCGCGACAGCCCACCTCATGAGCGGTATCGGACCGCTTGGCGTGGGAAGGCCGAACGAGGTTCCGATGCGCCCTGGGCGTTCGGCCCACCGGCAGGAGCGCACGGCCCAAGAAACCCCTGGGAACGCGCGGAGACAAACCGCCGGTTGGTGAGCTCCCTCCCCTTAGCCGTGGACTCCAGACTCCGCCCCCGGCGGCACAGACCGTTCATACGCCACGAGACCCCTGCCGGAACGGGCAGACCGCAGATGCCGGAACCGTCGCCTGTCCGCGCATGCGCCGGACCGGGATTGACCTGGCCGGAATCGCCACGCCATCGCAACATGACCGGACCCAAACTCGGCGGGAGGTAGCGACGACCTCGCCGCTCCCTTGTCACCGCCTCGCGCGCACCTATAGGGCGGCTAGGCGGAACCTAGGCCCGCCCTAGCCGTTTCCTCGGCCAGACCTGGGTACTCGGCTTGCAGCCGGTCACGCTCTTCGCGCAGGCCCAAGCGATGACGCAGATGGTTTTGCAGCGCACCGCGTAACGCCGCCCGGATGGGCTTGTGTTCGGCCAAGGCGGGGCATGCCTCGCGGATGGACCGACACAGATCGAGAATGTCCTTGCGCACGGTCGTCAATTCCCCGGCGATGTCTTCAAGGCGCAAGCGGGCAGATTCACGGGCTTGCCATTCGCGGGCGTCCTCGGCGCTTCGTTCGGCCAAGCGATCCGCCTCGCGAGCCGCGCCGATGAAATCGCCAGTCCACACTTCTGTCAGGTCGAGCACGAACCCTTCGCTTAAGGATTCACCGTATCCGGCGACGAACCGCTCATACCCCTGCCGCCCGGCGGGCAAGCGGAACACCGCGCCGCGAAAGGTCTCATCCTGGAATTCGTCCGCGTACCATCCGGTGTGACGTAGACGGAGAACGTCGTCCGCCCAGGCCTCGAAACGCAGGCCCGCGTCCGTGGCGCTGCCGAAGAACCGCCGCGCCGCGCGGGCGCGGTCATTTGCATCCATCGGCCAATGGCGGAACGCCAGGGGGCGAAAGCCCTGGCGGTAGACCTCGACCTTGCCGCCATAGTGCGGATACCGTTTGACCATCGTGTTCAAGGCATCCAGCCGCTTGCGCGGCGATGCGCCCAACAGGGCGATGAGTTTACTATCCATGATCTCTCCCTCCGAAACGGAAAACGGCGGAGGCTGATAAGCCCCCGCCGTGGTTTTGCGTGTTGTTCAAGGAAGCACTCAGAACGGGATCTCGTCGTCCAGATCGGCGGGAGGAACGTCTTGGCCGCCGGAAGGCGGCATGTCGTCCTCGCCCCGGTCATCCAGTTTTTCCAGGAACTGGATTTGACAACCGGGGGTCACGAGGATTTCGGTGGTGTAGCGCTCGACGTTGTTCTGGTCGGTCCACTTGCGGGTGCGCAGCATGCCCTGCACCGCCGTCAGGCGGCCCTTACGGGCGTGCTTTTCGAGAACCGACACCAGGCCCTGCTGGAAGGTCACCACCCGGTGCCATTCCGTGCGCTTGATCCACTCGCCGGTGTTCTTGTCCTTGTAGCTGTGGTCGGTGGCGATGGAGAGCGTGGCGACCTGCTGGTTGTTCTGCATGGTGCGGATGTCCGCGTCCGCGCCCAGGTGGCCCACGATGGTAACGCTGTTGATGCTATACATGATCTTAACTCCTCTTTAGGGTGAAACTTCACCCTTCTCTTCCCCCCCTTTCGCTCTGTATGATTGCAACAGGGAACGGTCTTTCCATTTCGCGCCAGTCCCCAGACACGAACTAGAACTGCAAATGGGAAAGCCTTGGAGGTCTATTAATGGTCAGGAAAACCGTTCTGTTCTTTCTTGTGGGATTACTCTACGGCGGGGCTGTTCATGCCGATGACAATCAGCCGCAGACACCGTCCGGAGCGCTTGCCACGTTGACGCTCGAAGCGAAAATGTTCCTTCTCGATCCCCTACCGGAAAATGCGCGGGGAGCAGTATCGGGTTGGTTCTACACCCTGACCGCCCCGGACTTTTATCTGACGGACGCCACGCTTGAGGAAAACTTGGCAAGCAATGCCCAGAAATTCTGCGCTGGTGGAAAATGGAAGCCTTTACACAAAAAGCTTGAATCTCACCGTATCGAGTTCTCATTCGCTTGCTATGACCAGAAAGCGATCATCTTCAAAAACGCGGCTATCGCACAGGGGATGCCCAGAGGCACGCTGCGTTAAACAGGCACACCCAACCGATGCTCCAGTTTCACGTCACCGCCAAACTCGCCAAAGCCCTGAAGGTCAGGCCGGAAGAAGCGCCCGTCTCCGATGAAAGCGACTGGCTGGAGTGCTGGTACGTCCGGGATATTCCACTGGACCTGCCGTTGGACGCGCTATTGTTCACTAACGCGGCGACGTTTTATTCCCTGGTCCATCCCTTCGACCGCCGCGAGCGCATCGACGAAATCGTCGGCGTGTTCCAGCAGCGGCTCGAACACATCACGGGGCGGGACTTCACGTCCGATCCCAGCGCGTTCCGGGTTTGCAAGACGGCGTCACGCCGCGTAACCGGATGTATGAACGAATTAGCGCTGATGGTCGAATACGAAGTCGAACGCCACCTTCAGGGAGACGGCGTCAGGCTCGAAGTGATCGAAGATCATTTGAACAACGGGATTGTTGGCGGCCTGTTTCCCGAAACGGAGTTTACAAAACGCCTAGAAAACGATGGAAGATCGCGATCCAAGCCGACGAAAACGCCGCATTTGGGGTTGGTCAAATAGGACCCCTGCGTTGGATGCCGTATCAGCCGCTGCGGCGAACTGGTGCCAACTTCGTCTGTAAAAGTTGAGCCGGGTCGTCACAAGTAGGATGCTCTACCATCCAATCCATACAGAGTAACAGACACTGACGCGCGAGCCATTCGGCGAGGTCACGCGTCTCCGACCAGTCGTGTCCGAGCTTATCCCCCCATACATGTTTTCCCGATTTCATCGGACCATGGGAGAAGCGATTGCGACCGTCGTCATATATCTGCTTGATGACTTCCTTCACGGTAAACCCGTCGCGATGGATTTTTGTGTTTTCTTCGATTCCAAGGCGAGCACTGATAAGTTTACGAATGGAATCCTGTCCGCCCCCACTGGCGAGAATATCCATACACGATGCGAAGCAGACAATTGCCTTAAGATCGACAGTTTCGCGGCATCCGTCGTGGAACCATAACATTGCTTGCACGAGGATATTCTGGAGTTCCGGCCTGGTATGGTTGACCGTTGGGTTGAGCAGCCAATTTATGGCCTCTCCGGCAATCGCGAATATGGGGGCATACTCTTTGAAATTAGCTTCCAGCACCTTGCGATCAATCCAAGGTGCATGTGGCATATTGGATATCATTCCGCCGCTAGAGATCAAGCCGTCTCGGGTAAACGATAGCAGATACCGGTTGCGCATCTCCCGGTCGAAATAAAGATTAAGACCGTCAAGAGCGTTCGATGGTCTGGCCCAAAATAGCGATATTGTTGCCAAAGCAAGGCGCAACGCCAGCAATGCTTTGTCCTGTCCTGCCTTACCTCCGAAACCCGCTATTTTAACGCTGCAAACATACGGGCAGTCACCGATGGCCTTCAATATGTCGTGTTCGTTATGGCTATCGACAGAGGACTGTCGGTCTCTCAATTTGTTACCTTGCCATATGCGCATGATCCGACGTTTTGTAATCTTTGAAATCGGTCCATCGGCGATTTGATGGTCAAACCGCTCAATACGGCCATTAGATGCAACACGCGCCCAACAGCCATCTGAGGCCTTGCGGTCAAGCCAAATCAGCCGAGATTCGAAACGGACGGGACCGATCTCAAACGGAGCGACATCTTCATAGGTAAAAAGTGTGCAGCCAAAGGCATACTCCTGCCCGCCATTGTTCAATACCCAATCGATATTCTTAGAAACGGTTGCCTCGACGTCTGTGAGTACCGATTGCGCATTGTGGCTGAAGTCGGCATCAAGTTCGATCTTGGCAAGAGCGGGCCCAAAGGCCCGCCGAACGATCTCTCTGTATTCATCGGCAGTGAGTTGGCTTTTTAGCGAGGAGCTGTTGCGCATTGCGCGAGCAATATCTGCGATAAACTGATCAAGTTTTTTTGAGATGTTTATAAACAGCCCGTTTCCTGCCCCAAGCTGCCGAGGTAACGGGAAGTCGTCATCCTCATCCCTATACGGTTGCGGCAGTTTCTGAATCCGGGAGAGTTCTGAAATGATCTCAACGAATTTTTCTAGGATGTCTGACATAACGCGCTCTGGCAGTTAAATGAATTTCATGAATAACGACAATGCGATAAACGAGACTATAACACGATAAACATGAATTTCCTGAATAGTGATCATCTCAGAGTGTCTGAACCGCCATCCAATCATCATTAAAATCCCCCAGCCTGGGAAATGCGATCTGCGCCGCCACGCCCTGCGCGATGGCGCGGGCGCGGAGTTTGGCGGCGGCGTTCCGGCCCGCCGGGCCGTTATCAGTTGCGATGGTGAGGCGGCGCACGTCCTGCGGAATGATGAACGCCGCCATGTGGGCGGCGCTCATGGCGGCGGCCAGATCGCATCCGGCGACACGTTCGGGATAAAACAGCGTGAACGACAAGGTGGACTCCAGGCCTTCGCCGACGATGAGGTGGCCATCGCCGGAGGATTGGGTCCGACCGCGCAAGCGAACGGCATGGCCGTTCAGCCGCCCCAAGGCGCGGCGCTCGATGAGGCCTGCCTCGGCGTCGAGGAAGAATCGCGTGACGCCGGTGAGATTGCCGACATTGTCGCGCGACGCCGCCAGCAGCGCCGGGCGGTAGGTGTATTCATCAAACCAGGCGCGAGGATGGAACCGCAGGGAGGCGCCCCAGTCGGCCCGCGCGATCCCACGGGATTTCAGGTAGGCCTCACCCAAGGTGCTCACCACCGGCCGCGCTTCGGCGAACAGACGCCGGGCGATCTCCGTGCGATCGGTGGGACAAGCCTTGCTGTCCCGCGGAACCGCATGATACGCGGCGGGTGCGCCTAAGAACCGCTCGGCCTCCGCCATGGCGGAAGCGAGATCGGGAAAGCCTTGCGACAGTTGAATCAGGTCCAGTAAATCGCCGTAGCTTCCCTCGGCCATATCCTGCCATTTGCCGGGGACACCGGGCGGAGCGAGACGCACGAACAGACTTCGTCCCCGTTCGTTTCGCACATTGCCCACCAGCCAATACCGCCCGGCCCGCCGTCCGTTGGAGAGATAACGCCGGCACACCGACAGCGCGTTGTCGCCTAAGCGGCGCGAGAGTTCGGACGCGCGCATGGCTCATCCCCTCACCATCGGAAACCGTTCCAGCACCTTGGCCAGGATGTCGGGGCCCTGGGCGCTCACGGGGATGAAGGCGCGGCGGCGGTACTGGATGATCTCGGTCATGCAGCCGAGATGAATGAGCGCGTCGAACATACCCGGCCCGCTTCCCACCTCGATCTCAACTCGGTTCTCGCCCATGATCCTGGACCGGCGCAAACGCAGCCCCTGGACCAGGGTGTAGGACGCGCCGTCTTCCAGAACCGACGTCCACGCGGCCTCGATGGTGAGCTCCGGCGCGTCCAGCCCCAGGGCGGCATAGAACCGGGGCAGATCCTTCTCGCGCAGGACGCGGCCCAGCAACCGCTGGCCGTCGTCGGTTTGTAGGCGGAAGATGCGCAAGGAGCCGCCGCCAACGCCGGTGTCCATCCGGTCCCAGATCGGCAGCAACAGCCCCGTCACCAGATAGAAGGTCGAGGTGCGGTATTCGGGCAGGCTTGCCAGTTCCGTTTCCCAGGCTTGTTGGAAGCTTTTGCCCTCGGCTTCCCCCCAGGCCGGGGCGGCCTCCCAGGCCGAGGCGGCCAGTTCGGTTTCGGTGAGGGTGTGGCTGTCCAGGGGCCGGAGCAGACGGACGCAGCGTTCCACCGCGCCCGCTTCGCTCATGCGTGAGGGGGCCGGTTTGCACAGCGCCGCCCGCCCCGACTTGGCGTTGACCAGCAACCGGGTGTCTGCACCGTGTTGCGCGACGGCGTCTTCGAAGGACACGGGCGTCACCCTGTCGCGCCGCTCGATACTTAAACACCGGGTCTCCGCTCCGGTCCGCGCGTGGGTATAGACGTCCCGGCTTTCGCAAACGGTGAAGCTGTCGGCCTGCAAGGTCTCCACGCCGACGTCGAGACCGCCCGACGCGCGCAAGCCTTCGAGGATTTGCTCCAGCACCGTCTCGAAGGCCTCGAACAGCGCGTTTTGCCGACCGATGGTCAATGCCAGCACCCGGTTCAAGAACCGGCTCATGGGCGGCAGGTCTTCCCGCACCGACCCGTCCCCGTCGAGCAGCGACAAGCCGGTTTGGTCCTCGAAGGCTTCGAGCGAGCACTCCGGCACTTCGCCGCGCACGATCTTCATATAGAGCTGGCGCAAGGCGGCGCGGGCGTAGGGGCTTTCCAGATTGTCCTCGGCCCTAAACATCCCCTGCCCGCCGGTCTGGCGCTGGCCCTTGGTGATGGCGCCCAGACTGTCCAGCCGCCGGGCGATGGTGGACAAAAACCGCTTCTCGCCCTTCACGTCGGTGGCGACGGGACGGAACAGCGGCGCGCTGGCCTGGTTGGTGCGGTTGGACCGCCCCAGCCCCTGGATGGCGTTGTCCGCCCGCCAACCCGGCTCCAGCAGGTAATGCACCCGGCGCCGCGAATTCTTGGCGTCCCGGTCGGCGTGATAGGACCGGCCCGTGCCACCGGCGTCGGAGAAGATCAGGATGCGCTTTTTGTCGTCCATGTAACCTTGAGCCTCGGACAGGTTGCTCGACGCCGGGCGTTTCTCGACCTTGAGCACGCTGTTCTCGCGCACCAAACGCAGGCTGCGCCCGGTGACCTCGGCCACGGCGTCGGTGCCGAAGTGATGCAGGAGCTGGTCGAGCGCGGTGGGCACCGCCGGAAGGCTGGCCAGATGCTCGATCATCTTGTCGCGCCGGGCCTCGGCCTCGCGGTTGATCACCGGATTGCCCCCTGCGTCGAACATGGGCCGCGAACAGGCGTTGCCGTCTTCGTCGGTGTAAATCTCGAACAACTGGGTCGGGAAGGAATGGGCAAGGTAGTCCAACACGTATTCGCGCGGCGTGATGTCGACGGTGAGATCGTTCCATTCCACGCTCGGGATATCGGCGAGGCGGCGTTCCAGCAAGGCCTCGCCGGTGGAGACCAGTTGCACGATCACCGCGTCGCCGCGCTCCGTATCCGCCTCGATGGATTTGATCAGCGACGGGCACTTCATCGCGGTGAGCATGTGGTTGAAGAACCGCTGCTTGGAGCCTTCGAACGCTGACAGCGCGGCGGACTTGGCATTCTTGTTCAGCGTACCTTCTTCCGAAGTGATGTTCAGCGCGTCCAAGGCGGCGTGCAGGTTCTGGTGGATGACGTGATAGGCCTCGGCGAAGCTGTCGTAGATCTCGATCTGCTCAGGCGTCAGGGCATGTTCGAGAATATCCACCTCGACGCCGTCGTAGCTGAGCGAACGAGCCATATAGAGGCCCATTGCCTTAAGATCGCGAGAGATCACCTCCATCGCCGCAACGCCGCCCGCCTCCATCGCCTGGACGAAGGCCGCGCGGGTGGCGAACGCGGTTTCTTCACCCCACAGGCCGAGCCGTTCGGCGTAGGCCAGATTGCTCACATGGGTCGCCCCGGTGGCCGAGACGTAGACGACGCGGGCGTTCGGCACGGCGCGCTGCAAGCGCAACCCGGCCTGACCTTGGCGCGAGGCGGCCTTGACGCCCCGCTCCCCCTTCTCAGTGGTGGCGTTGGCCAGCGCATGGGATTCATCGAACATCAACGGCCCGTCAAAATCCGGACCAAGCCATTCGACGATCTGATCCAGGCGCGATTTTTTACCTTGCCGCGCGCCGGAACGGAGCGTGCCATAGGTCAAGAACAGAATGCCGTCAACCAGGTCGATGGGCTGGCCCTGCTTGAACTTGGACAAGGGAACCACCTGGGCCGGATCGCCGCCGAGCGCCGCCCAATCGCGCCGGGCGTCCTCCAACAGCTTGTCGTTCTTGCTCACCCACACGGCCTTGGTCCGACCCTTGAGGCGGTTATCCAGGATGATGCCCGCCACCTGACGGCCCTTGCCGCAGCCGGTGCCGTCGCCCAAAAACCAGCCCTGGCGGAAGCGCACCGAGCGCACGGCTCCGCCCTCGCCCTGCTCGTCAGTTTCATCGGCTTCAACCTCGCTTTCCCCGGCCAGATCGTAATGACGGTTGACCGCCCATTCACCCGGCAACAGGCGCTCATGGGCCTCGCCCGCGTAGATGATGCTTTCCAACTGGGCGTCGGACAAAACGCCGTCGTCCACCAGCCGCTTGGGCAGCGTCGGCACGTAGGACGGCTTGGGCGGCGCGACCGAGGCCATGGCTGCCGACTGCACCAACGGCGTCGGATGATTGCCCGCGCCTTCGATGACGACAGATTGCGGCGCGTAAGCTTCGTAAAGGCATTCGCGCAGTTCTCCGTCCGGCGCGGACCAATCCACCGTTTGATACACAAGCGGCTCGCCCTGGGTGAGGTCGATGGGCTCGGGTTCCGGTTTGGGAATCTTCGCAACGATCGGAACCGGTTCAGGCTTAGTAACGGGCATGCGGGCTTCAACAACGAAGCGTTCCGGCACCCGCTCTTCGATCAGGCGCAACAGGTCCGCCGCCGTTTGCACCGGGCCCTGGACATAGCCCGAGAAATCCCCCGGGTCGTCGGCGGGGCGCTTGTCGATCACCGTCAGACGGGTGTCGATGGCCGTTCCATGCTTGGCGAAGAACCGACCCGCCAAGGATGCGGAAAAGACCACCCGACCGATCGCCTGCAAGCGCGCGAAGGCGTCCCGCCATCGGGGGCCGTCCGGAGCGAAATTGGCGCCGGTGACTGCCACCAGCCGCCCGCCGGGCGCCAACCGGTTGAGCGCCGAAAAGACGTGCCGGCCCGCCACGGCGGGATCGGTTTTGCTCATGGTCGGCGAAGCGGAGAACGGCGGGTTCATCAGCACGACCGACGGGGCAAGGCCAGCCGGCAACAGATCATCGATGTATTCGCCGTTGTGGCCGGTGAGCGATGCGCCGGGGAACAGCTCCGTCAGCAAGGCGCGGCGTTTGGGCTCAAGCTCGTTGAGCGCAAGACCGGCGGCCCGTTCGGCGAACACCGCCAGCAAGCCGGTTCCCGCCGACGGCTCCAGCACCACATCCTCGGCGTTCACTCCCGCCGCCCGGGCGACAAGGAAGGCCAACGGCAGGGGCGTCGAGAACTGCTGCCAGCGCTGCGAGGCGTCGGAACGGCGCGTGTGCGTCGCCAACAGGGACTGAAGTTTTTCCAGGGTCGCCAGTGCAGTCTCGGGCGCACGGCGGTTCAAGGCGTCTTGGTATTTGCGCACGAACATCAACGCGCCCAGTTCCTGGGCCTCGTAGACGTCCTTCCACGACCACACGCCCTCGGCGTCCGATCCGCCGAAGGCCTCGGTCACGGCCCGGCGCAACACCGGCGCGCCCAACGCCTCGCCCCGGCACAAAACCGTCAACAGATCCTCGGCCGCCGCGATGAGGCGGCGGGCGCGGTCTTGGGCGGAGGGGATAGGCGCGTTGGGAGCGGCCTGTTTAGGCTGAAAGGCGCTTGGCGGCAGAGAAAACAAATCGCCGCCCGATGCGGGCGGCGTAGCTAACGGTTGGACGGAATGCGAAAGCGCCGCCGAAGCGGCGGCGGATTGAGTTTGCGGCATGGGGAATCTCCTGTTCGGATCGCCGTCCGCTCTCCGCGCGGTCCGGCTCGTTCCCCAAAACCTTTCCGGCCTTTAACTCTCTCAAAAAGAAAACCGCCCATGGCGAACGCCAGGGCGGAATTTTCTACATCAAGGGCTATTGGTCCGTTATTGCTTTTCCTTCGTCACATGAACACGGCCTGTAACCGTATCTCCACGACCGTTCACCAGGACGGGCTCAATCCAGACCAACCTTCTTTCTTCCCGCCCGGAACCGTGGGCTTGATTTCGCCAATGTCCGCGACGCCAGTGCGTTCCCTGAGATTCCCCATCCTCTTGCGTCACGGCATTTCTATATCGACGGCCACATGTGTATACGCGCCGATAACCAAGTGCCTCCAACTTGCTCTCGGCGCGTAGGGATTGCTTTTGACTGCGGAGGTCGGAGGCTTTCCTAACAAGATCAATTGGCGCATCATCGGTATAGTTAAATTCCACGTCTTCTGGACGGGCCGTCAGAAAAGCAAGCGCATTCACTACGAGATTGACCGCCTCTTTATCGTGTCCCTTCCAAAGAGCATCCTCTGGATCAACCCAAGAATCAGCCTTTGCATCTGTGTACGTCGTGCGTTCCTTTATGATCCCGGCTTGTTTCATGATTTTTTGAATCCGATAGTGCTCGAATTCTGAAACACGCTCATCGTAAGTCTGGAAAATGGTGGAATAAGCATCACCGACAGTCCCCAGTTCTGATGAAAGAACGAGATGCCTGTATCCTTGATCGAGCCGGAGCCGCTCGGGCATGGACATCGATTTCGCTGAAGTAAGATCGGGAAATTCCGGACAAAGATAAATCCAGAGAAGGCAATCCTCACTTTCCGGAAACACGTCACCGGATAGCCTTACATAAGCACCATCAATTACCCGGCCATCCGCAGGGTGATAAATTTTTCCTTCCGGGCCGAAGTAAATGAATATGCAATCATACGGGGATGCCAGTAGGTCGATGGGCACCTCGTCGACTGATGTCTTCCGGAACATTCGGACCAAATCCGGTTCGAGATGATAGATATGTCGCCCGGCCTTCTCAAAATCTTCAATGAAGCTCCATGTAATTTCTGCGCATTCCATAATCTTTTCGATAGCCTCTGGGCCACCAGCTTCCTGAGTTTCAGCCTCCGTCAGGTCATCGTGGTCGTAGGCATAACAAAAATCATCATATTCATCGGAAGGACGCAGAAACTCCCAGCGGATTGGATGATAGCGGTAAGGTTTAACGTCCATTGGCAGCTTCCTGTAGGTTTCTCATCTGACTTTTACAGCCTTTATGTTGGCAAAAAGCTGAGCGTCAGAAACTTCACCCACAAGGCGTTCCAGCCATTTTTCCGAATATGTGTAGTCCCCGTGCGCCGAATGATAAACACAGTATTCTTTATTCGTGTTTTCCGGTTGCTTCGCTCCTGAAGAAGGCCTTACCCCATGTAGTCGCCAAGCCTGGGTATGGTTATGAGATGTGAAGCGAGCGCCCGTGCGCTCTTGGACCAGCCTACAGATTTGTCCTGGCTTGTATGGATACAGATGGTCGGCTGTCTTGTATTGAACCAGAATGTTCCGAATGTCCTTCGCTTCCGAACTTTCCGGTCGGACGAATTCGAAATGTGCTTTGCTTTTGGACGCAGCATCAAGCGTATAAATCACACGGAACTGATATTCGAGGTCGGCAAGCTGCTCTTCGCTCATCCCTTCGGACAAGCGGGCATCCAGTGCGTCGATATACGCTGGAATTTCGTATTTGTTGGCTGTAGCCAGTTGCTCCATGTTCATGCGCGAAAATTGTAGTGCAAAGTTCAATTCATTCGCCAGTGTGAGGCGTTCTCCAAACAATTCCCGAAGCGTTTTGTCGAAATTCAGGCAGCATGCCTGGAATAGGCCGAACCATTTTGCGTCACCTTTTCCCAGCAGCTTATGTTCGACATCATCCCGAATGAGTTTGAGTGCGCGTAGGTTGTTTCTGCTCCCTTCAGAAATAGGACAGTCCGGCCTTTCGATCATCTGACTGAGCAGAAGGCTGCGACCGTCCTTTTGCACGATGTCCACGCTGTTGCGGGAATAATGCTCGTGCAGAAGGTATGTCCAGGCAATGTTTGTCAGAACCGAGAAAACTTCCGTTTTGAAATTGAGGGCCGCACTGTTAAAAATTTGCACGGCCAAGATCATGGCCTCCCGAGCACGAACCAACCGTTCGTCATCGAATAAATTCAGGCCGGTTCCTGGATCGAAAGACCGCTTCTTGATCTCGAAGAACGCAACCTCGTCGTCCGAGGCAGCCTTCTGTTTTTGATCCTTCTTAACCTCGGTAATACGGGCACTGTTGATCGTGGCCAAGCGACCGACATTCACAAGGGCCTGGATATCCTGGTTCCGCCACCCATTGTTCAGCAGCGCTTTGACAATTCTCTTTTCGTCTTTCGTCAGAGCTCCTTCGGGTTTGCGTTGCACCATAGACTTGGCCCCACTGTCCTAACTGTGATTAAGGACATGAAGTGTACAACACTTGGTGGAAAATCCACACTAATGCGCCAGCAAACCAGTAGACAATGTCAGAACGCCCCTTCCTACTCAGCCGCCGGAACTCGGAACGCTTCCGGCAGGTCGTCGTCTTCGGACATTTGTGCTTTCACGCTTACGGTTTGCGAGGTGGTCTCCCCAGGCTCATCCACGGCGAAGTCCATGCCTTCGGGCAGCCACTTCACCGCCGCCGCGGCCTGTTCCGCCGTAATGCCCGCCGTGCTCTGGCCAGATGACTCTGAAAAGAAAAACCGCCCACGGCGCGAGCCGGGGCGGTTTTGAGATGGACCGTCCGTCTGTCCTCAGGAGGCTTCCGGCAGATCCATGTTGAAATATAGCGCTTTGGTTTTGGCGTCGAACCCGGCGGGTTTGCGGCCTTGCGTGATGCGGATACCCACATGGCAAGGCTGGCCGTGGTCGGAGGCGAAGGTCCGGGCTTCGGCGACGACCTCGTCCGCGCTTGTGGCCTGAACGCGCTTTCTCGGCAGGTCCTGCCCGAATTCGAACCGGGTGACGAAATACCCCCGCTCCAACTTCGCAGGGTAAAGGGTGACGACAAAGTCGCGCAGTTTTTTGCTCATGGTTTTTCCCCGCTCAAGAAAGGGTTTCGACGATGTACCCGGCCTTGGCGGCGGCGGCGACATAAACGCTCATGGGCGCGTTGGCTTCGAAAAAGAGGTCGCGTTCCAATCCCAGCCCGGTCAGGTTGTTCCGGAAGTTCTGCAATTCGGAAAGGGATACCGATCCCAGTTCGGGACTGCCCATCCCCAGGTCCGCCAAGCCGAACGCGATATCCGGCGCTTCGGGATCAATTTCCGACAACAGCCAAGTCGCCGAGCCTATGGGATTGAAGATTTTGACCACCGGCGGATGGTCCTGGCCGCGATTGCGGCCGTTGGCCAACAGTTTTTGCTCGATGTCTTTGGTAATAAGTTTCATCAGGGTTGCTCCTTGTGAAAATGGAAAGGGCGAAGCGAACTTTTCCGTTCCGCCTCGCCCTGACCTTTCCAGCCTCCACCTCTTCGCGCCGACGTCTCACTCCGCCGCCGGAAGACGAAACGCCTCCGGCAGATCATCGGGGGCGGGTTCTCCAGGCACTGGCTCCCCGGCATCCGGCGTCTCACCGCGCGGATAGGCCATGCCGTCGGGCAGCCAGCGGGCGGCCACGGCGGCTTGTTCCGCCGCAACGCCGGGGGAACGGTTTCCCGAGAAATTCGCTTCGAGCGTCTCGGCCAACACCGCTTTCTTCTCGTCGCGATGATTGTGTGCCCAGGTCTCGCCCAAGACCTCTTCGGCAATCGCCAGCGCCCGGTCTTTCTTAAGACGCTTGAAGAAATTCTCCGCCGTCGGTCGCCAGTGCGCGGCGACGTCCACGCCGAGCCTGCGCCCCACCTCCTCGTGCAGATCGTCGCCGCCAACGTTACCCAGGCCGCCCCGAAGGGTCAGCGCCACGCAATGGGCGAACAGACGGCGCTTGATCTCGGGCGGTTGAGCGCACATCGCCTGGAACCCCTCCTCCGGCGACAGGTCGAGCCATGCAAGGCCAAAGTCCGGCGGCAATTGGGCGCCTTCGGTCCCGAAGCGTTCGGCAAAGCCATGGGGCAGCGTCGCCGTATAGCTGGCGTCGAGCGGCTTGCCGGACAGATACCCGACACCCAACACGCCATGAGCCATGGTGAACAGCGCCAGATCAAACGCGCAGTCGAAGTCCTGCGCCAGATGCGCCTGAGCGATTTGCAAGCGGAATGCGCCGAGGTCCTCGGCCAGTTTGGCGCTGTAGTCCGACGCGCGGGCCGCCCCATCACCCACGGTGGCCGTTTCAGCAGACCGGTCCTCGGGACGGACCAGCCCCCGGCGGATGGACAGCTCGCCGCTGTGATCGATGGAGACAAACGCCCCGGCCCGCGCTAGGTCTTCGTCGGCGTAGGCGCGCAGGGCGTCTTCGATTTCGGCGTAGCGCTCTTCGAGCTCCGCGACCTTTTCTTCATCCTCGGGGCTGAGGCCGCCGTCGGCGTCGATGGCCTCATAGATTTCCAATCCCTTTTGCAGCCGTTCAAGCTCGGCTGCCTGTTCGGGCGTCGGCTCTTGGGCTTGCGGGTAAACAGTTTGGCACTTTTGGATCAAATCCCAGGGAAGATCGGACGCAGCCTGCACCCATTTCCACCCCTCGGCCTGTTTCAGATCGCTGGCGGCGACCTCGAACTTCGCTTGCGCCAAACGCTCGACCAAGGCGCGATCCTCAAGCCAGACCCCGGCGTCACCCTCGGCGAACAAATCCCGGGTGATGGCGCCGCCCGCGGCCTGATAGGCCTCAAGCCCAATGAACCGGACCAGTTTGGAGGTCGCCGCGATTTTCTCATCGGTCAACAGGCGTTTGACGTGACTGGCATGGATATAACCGTCTTTGACCTCGTTCCACACCGAGAGCTGCTGGCCGTGATCTTCGGTCACCGCGAAGGCCATCATGGCCTCAAGGGTGATCGCGTCGTCCCGATAGGCTTCACGGATTTCCGGGGCAACGCGACCCAGGCGCAATCGCTGGCGCACCAGCGTTTCCGAATGGCCGAACCGGCTGGCGATTTCGGCAACGCTCTGCCCCTTGTCGGCCAAGGCGGCGAAGGCTTCGAACTGATCGAGGGCGTGCATGGACAGGCGCACCACGTTTTCCGCCAGCGACACTTCGCCCGGATCGCCGTCGTGGATCAGGCAGCGCACTGGGTAATCGGCGGGAATGCACTCCTCAGCGGCAAGTGCTTGCAGCGCCGCCAAACGCCGACCGCCGGCGAGCACTTCGAAGCGTCCGTCATCGGCGGCGCGCACCACCAGGTTCTCCAACAGGCCGTGCGCCGATAGCGACGCCTTCAGTTCTTCCTGCTCCGCCGCGCCGGGCGGGGTCTTGCGCACGTTCAACGGGGAAAGGACGAGGTCTTTCAGGGAAACGGCTTCGGGATGCGAGTGAGTTTGAGACATGGTCGGGAACTCCTGAGAGCGGCGGCGAAGGCCTCTCCTTCCCCTATCGACCGCTCACCCGAACCTCTGTCCGCCTCTGACTCTTGCCTATTTCCAGAGAACGCCATACGCTTCAGAACATTTAGAGAATATAAAAAGGGAACCTATAAATGTACGGACATGCGTGGGGGTGGAAGTCCCAAATCGTCATCGCCATCTTTTTTTCTTTTGGGATTTATTCTGCTGTAAGCTTGGGGATGGAAGGGGTGGTTGAGTATTTCAACAACTTCAAATCAGCCTTAGGTCCACACAATCAATTCATGTATACCCCCGCCGAAGAAGCTTGGTATTCAACTTCCAGCGGATGGTGGGATGCGATCAGACGCATCGGCATGGTGGTCGGACTATCGCTTGGTCTGTTTGCCCTATCCCTTGGCCCTTGGCGCCAAATTGGGTGGGGCATCATTCTGCTCATTGGATTTCTTGCGGAACGGCGGGAAGAGCGTGTCATTGTTCGCTTCGAGCGTGATGAGTCGGCTGACGCAATCATCTGGCTGTTGATTTTGGCGGCATTGCTTGTAGGTGGGGGGCAGCCGTTGATCGGTGGCTAAGACTCACGGATTGTTTCGCCGCCTGCGACGCTGTTGATCGCGTATGGCTTGACGTTGCCGCTCGGCTTCTTCTGCTGTGATTAGCGCTTTTCGCATGGCCTCTTCAGCGTCCTGTTGAGGCTGCTCGAAAGACCACTTGTTTGTCATGAACCGTGCAATCTCTTCAGCATCTTCCATTGGTGGGGCTTCACCTTGAAACTTCAGGCTTAGAAATGACGACAACCCGAGCCTATAGAGCGGGGCTGCAAATTCGACCAGCAATCGTTTGGAGCGCTTTTCTCGCAAAGAGGCCATCGTGACTGGATTGCCATGGAGAAAGTCATTCCGACGTTGGTGGAGTTGGTAATAGACCGAACAGGATAAGTTCCTTCGCCCCTCTATTCGGCCATGACCGGTCTTGTAGCGTTTCTGGGCACACCGTTTATCAAGCCAGGGTACAGATTCGAGTAAGCCAAATACTCTTCCGAGATTGGTTTGACCAGTCTCCCCCGGATGTACGAGTGTTTCGAACGCAGATACCCATAAACCGATCTGGCGTCCAAAATCGTAAATGGTCGAATCCGCCGAGAATGGAAAACGACTGGCAGAGTTGGCGAAATTCAGCGACCTAAAAAGAGCGACATTTTCCCATGTCGGCCTTGAAGCCATATACCTATCATGGTGCCTCGCGAACAGCGCCGCCATGAGTGGGGCATCGAAATCCGCACTGCGTATTCTTAGGGGCGTTAACTCAGGAGAGGCTTGCGCGCTGATCGCGGACACTTCGTGCAAGGCAAGTGTGGTTGGAGTGTGTGCGATCGCGTGCTCGTAATTTCTATCAATCATCCATGGGTGAACCCAAAAGTACATGGAGGTTGAGGCCCTATCCCGTCGATTTTCGTATATCAGATTACGAGACCATGCTTTCGGAACAATGGCTGTAACCAAGATGTCCCTGAAACTGGCAGCCGCCTCACCGGAACAAAGGTATTCCGGTGCGTTATCCCTTCTCATAATCAATGCTGGATTAGTTCTATGACGATAAATATCGCGGAACTGTCGCAGGAAAATACGAAGGTTCGGGTATTCGCGCTTTAGGGTTCGAATGCGTTCATCCTGTTCCGGAACAAGCGCAAAGAATTCGCTCTCGACGGCTTCATCTAAAACAATATTTGGGAGAGCCCATACCGGGGACCAGTTCATCGTAACGATTACCCTAAACCAATCCACGCAGCGACAATGGCAACGATTACACCCGTTACAATGCTGACAACCCAAGAATTATTAAGCATCCGGTGAATAGTACCGGCCTGCCCTGACGGTCCCTTTAGGTATGTTGCGGTTACATCTTGCCCTGCTTCCAAAATATCCTCGGGATCATATCCATGACCAGGGCTGATAATAACGACAGAGTCTGAGCTTCGGTTTAACTCATCAATTCTTTGCAAGCTTTGCTGATTGATGGCTTCACGCTCAACTTCGTTGGTCTGTTCTGTCCGAACGACATGAACCTTTCGGATGTCTGAAACCGGGATGATCTCATTGTCTGAGAAAATATCCTGCCCTTTTCGATAAGGCGTGACGAATTGTTTCATCAACTCCTGCTCAGACAAGTCCTCAAACACGCACTTGAGCTTGGCGGGGTCATGCTCAACGGCAACAAGAACATGATGATACGTCATGCCCGATCACCAGCGTTTCGGAATCAAACTGTCAACCGTAGGCGCGCATAGGATCATAAATGCCACGAACGTATGAGGAACCATGAGAATTCCCCAATATTCAGGTAGAGCAAATATACCCACCACGCCTATAGCGACCATTCCGAGAAGCTGAGACGCCGTGAGCGGCATCAACGCCATAATGAGTAAGGTCAGGGGCCATCTGAATATCTGAGAAAATTTGAAAAAAAACCACGCCAGTGTCAAAAGAACATTGATGATAAATTGCATTTAGATAAAACTCCCAGCCTGCGCTTCACGCCTTAATAGTACTACAGTTTGACGGCTCAAGGACAAGACTGAGTAGGACGTGTTGCTCTTCATAACCCTCCCCAGGCATCCCCCTTCGATTTTTTTGTTGTCTGGAGATAGCAGAATTTATCGTCCGAAAAATTCCGAACGAATTCCGAACCGGCATTTCTGGAATTTCCGGATAGAATCAAAAAGACCGTAACTCGTTGGAGTTACGGTCTTTTTATTGGTTGCGGGGGTTGGATTTGAACCAACGACCTTCAGGTTATGAGCCTGACGAGCTACCGGGCTGCTCCACCCCGCGATAATGCTTTGTTTGATCGAAGCCCGGCAGCACGTCGTTTTTTGCG